>ERZ791615.3-NODE-3-length-257953-cov-9.68454_pt1 | contig 257953 bp, 261 predicted proteins | sample MGYA00510273_ERZ791615 | MGnify/ENA primary metagenome ERZ791615 (study PRJEB30046, sample SAMN00715185) | human gut metagenome | study: EMG produced TPA metagenomics assembly of the A metagenome-wide association study of gut microbiota in type 2...
TAACTTAAATCTTTTATTAATTTAATATCTGGATTTTCTATAGTGAAATACATTAAATATACAATTATTGTTTCCATTGGAGTAATTAATAATAACTCTGGTCTACTCTTTTGAATAATAGCTACGACTGTTCCAACAAATATAAATATAAATATTGGTAAATACTTTTTCTGTTTAAGGAACTTAATATTTTTTATAAGTTTATATATCCATAATATAAACATTACAGCATATATGACATTCAAATAATCAACCGCAGGTCCATAGGTATAGAAATACACTCCATCATTATGGTTATATAAAGGAAGTACTAAAATTGCAACTGATGATAATATAAATAATGCAGACATAATAATATATATTCTATTCATATCTTTATTAAAGTGTTGCTTTTCTTTGTTGTAGCAGATATCAAAAACATATATAGTAAATATTATTATCCATATTAGAAAATAAAATAATAAAATTCTTGGTACTACAATAGATAGTATTATATTTTTACTCGAGATAGAAAAAGCATAATAACAAATTAGTTCTAAAACTAGCCCTATATTATTACTTATCATTAGCCATTTGAATAGTTTATTTTCTAAACTATTATAATTTTTTCTTACAAAAAAAGTTATTACTAATATTAGTGAAAATACTAAGCAAGTTACCTGTATTAGAATTAAAGTCATTATTTCATCTCCTACTCTTATACCGTCATTATATCATTATTATTAATATTTTTAAATAGAAAAAAAGAAAAAAGTTATCTAACTCTTTTCTTAACTTTATTATTTTTATAATTATCCTCTAATAGAACTATATTATTTTTACCTGATGTTAGTTTTGGTATGTTTTTAACTACTATTATATCTACTGGTACCATATATATAGGTAAACTCTCTTGGCAGTGTTTAATAGTAGTACTCTTAATATCTTTAATATTTTCTTCATTTTCAAGTGTTATAAAAGTAACTGCTCTTGTTAAGTATTTTTTGTCATCTACTATTATAGATTCACACTCTTGTACACCATCAACTTCTTTTACTACTCTATTTATCTCATCTGGTATTAATTTACATGGCACACCATTTGGATCCTTAGATATTTCCATTCTTCTAATTCTTCCATCATATTTTACTTTTAATTTATTATCTTTATCTCTATATTCATGGAACAAATCACCAGTTTTAAACCAAACATAACCATCTTTATCAATTTCTAAAGTTGAATTAGTTAATTCTTCGTTACCATAATAACATTTCATTAAACTAGGAGTAAGTACATACAATTCTCCAACCTTACCTTCTGGTACTATTTCTTTAGTTTCTATATTTACTATTTTATATATATTACCTTCAAGTGGTTTATTATCAAGGAAAATGCATCCTAATGTTTCTGAAGTACCATAACCATCCCATATTTCTACATCTGAATTTCTTTCTCTTAAGAAAGTACGTGCTTTTTCTCTATGTTCTGGATCTATTGAAGCACCACCAATAGATATAGATTTCAAGAATGATAAGTCAAAATCTTTCATTTTCTTATTTTTTGTCATTTCTATTATATCAGGAGTAATAGAATTCCAATGATTGAAATGATATTGTGAAAATCTCTTTTCTACTTTCTTAGCATCAAATAATGGATCTAGAGCTACTGCTGCTCCTAATGCTAACGGATCAAAAATACTATTTATTAATTCATAATATATCCATAATGGTAATGTACTAAACATAATATCTTTAGGGGCAAAGTTATCTACTGATAATCCCATCAAGTACTTCATTGATACAGCAGCCTCATTAGTAGCGGCAACAGCCTTTGGTTCACCAGTGCTTCCACTTGTATATGCAACCATTGCTATCTTATCAGGAGTATACTTAGGTCTTATATCCATTTGTGCTTCTCTACCAACATTTAACATATCATTAAATCTTATACATCTGTTATCTTTACTTGCCTGGTTACCAAAAGATTTTAAAAACTCTACTATTTCAAATTTTGCTTTATCCATATTCAAAGCAATGGGTAATGAATCAGCTAGTCCAGTAGTAACTACATTAGTTACTCCTACTTTATCCATTATATTTCTAATTCTTTTATTATAAAATATATCTTGTGTTATTAACACTTTAGAATTAAACTTTCTCATTTGTTCTTCTATTTCTCTATCTCCACCTGAGAAAACATTTATCATATTAGCAATAGCCCCAATATAATTAGTGGCAAAGAAAGATATTACACCTTCTGGAATAGCTAGTGTACTTATAGCTACTGAATCACCTTCTTTTACGCCAATTTCAGTAAGAGCTTTAGCTAAATAATATATTTTACTAAATAATTGTTTAAAAGTTATAACTGAATTCATATAGCATATAGCAGTATCATTTAATTTATTTTTATTTACTTCATAGATTTCTTGATAGCAACTTCTTTTTGGAAGAATATCTTTAAATTTTCTTTTATCATCTAATTTAATTAGTTCTTCTCTTATTTTTTTTAAATCTTCTTTTATCATTATATCACCCCAAAAACTGGCATTAGTATACCATAAAAAGACTTGTTTTTCAAGTCTTTTAATATTTAACTCTTCTTCTTACTATGTTATTTGTAAGTAATGAATAAGATTCATCTTTATATAAAGTGTCTTCTTTAAGATTTATTCTATCATTTATTAAATACTTGTCTAGTATTTCACATGCCGTTTTCCAGTCGCTAGAAGTATTAATTTTCTTAGCTATGTTTACTACATTACCAGTATATTCACTACATAAAGCTATACTAGCAAATAAAGCTTTATATTCTTTATCTGAATTATTAATAATATTGGCTCCGATTAAAGAATAACCAGCATTAATAACATTTATATCAGTTAGAGGATATCTTCCATAGTAGGCATTATACCATTTCTTAGAATGATTAATTATCTTAGCTCCTTCTAAAGCTATACCACCTTTAATAGCGGTCTCATTGCATAGTATATCACACCCGCAAGAAGCATTAAATGCTTCTTTAGAACCACATAATATTTTGGCGCCTTCTAACGACACATTACCTTTAATAGAGTTCTCATTAGTCAAACATCTTATTACATTCATATTAGGATGTCTTTTTAATATATCAATTGCTTCTGAAGCAAGTATATCATCTTCATATAAATTAATAATATCAATACCTATTTTAATTAAACTATCATCTAAAGTTAATAGCAGCTTCAAGATATATTCATCTCTATCTAAAATTTTATCGTTATAATTATTGATATTCTTTTTTCTTAATGTATTCAATAATTTGTCTTTTGTCATATAACCACATCCTATAATAATTTTATTATAGAATTATTATGTTTGTCAATAAAAAACTATAGTACATAAAGACTATAGTTCTATATTAATATTGAATACCCCAAATAACTAAGTGTTTGGCTTCCCTACCACACACAATACATTTATCACTTAGATGTTCTTCTTCAAATGGAATACATCTAGATTTGCATCCTCTAATTTCTTTTATTTTTTCTTCACAAGCAGTATCTCCACACCACATAGCCTTAACAAATCCAGGATGATTGTTAATAATATCCTTAAAGTCTTCGATATCTGTACAAGTATAAGTCATTTCTTCTCTTCTTCTTAGAGCTCTATCATACATATCTCTTTGGATATCTTCGAGTAATATTTTAACATCATGTACTATATCAGTATTAGTAAATACCTCTCTTTTTTCTCTAGTATCTCTTCTTACTAAAGTAATAACATTATTTTCTAGATCTCTCTTACCTATTTCTATTCTAACAGGTATACCAAGTACTTCAGCTTCAGCAAATTTATATCCAGGAGACTTCTCACTATCATCAATATAAGCCTCTATTCCCTCTTTCTTTAATTTATCTAAGTAATCATTAGCCATACTCATTACTTCTAAATCATTACTAATAGGAATTATAACTACTTTATTAGGAGCTATTCTAGGAGGTAATACAAGCCCATAGTCATCAGAATGAACCATTATTAAGGCTCCCATCATTCTGGTACTTACTCCCCAAGAAGTTTGATATGGATAATCTAATTTATTTTCTCTATTTAAATATTTAATATCATAAGCTTTAGAAAACTTTTGTCCAAAGAAATGACTAGTACCTGACTGAAGGGCTACTCCATTATACATAAGGGCTTCTACTGTATATGTATACTCTGCTCCTGCAAACTTTTCTTTCTCTGTTTTTCTCCCTACAATACTAGGAATAGCTAAGTAATCATGAAAAAATTTATTATAAATATTTAGCATATTTAATGTTTCAGCTTCAGCTTCTTCTTTAGTTTCATGAATAGTATGTCCTTCTTGCCATAAGAATTCTCTGCTTCTTAAGAATGGTCTAGTTTCTTTTTCCCATCTTAATACACTACACCACTGATTATATAATTTAGGTAAATCTCTATAAGATTTAACTGTACTAGCATAGTAATCAGAAAATACTGTCTCTGATGTAGGTCTAATACATAGTCTTTCATCTAATTTTTTATTACCACCTTCAGTAACCCACGCTACTTCAGGAGCAAATCCTTTTACTAATTCTCCTTCTTTTTTTAGTAGATTCTCTGGTATTAATAAAGGCATATATACATTTTTATGTCCTGTTTCTTTAAACATACTATCTAATACTTTTTGCATATTTTCCCATATAGCATAACCATTAGGTTCTATTACCATACATCCCTTAGTATTAGAGTAACTACTTAGTTTAGCGGCCATTACTACATCAGTATACCATTTAGCAAAATCTACATCTCTACTTGTTATCTTATTATTTTGTTTATTATTCATACTTACACCTCATCACTAATATTAATTCTATCATAAAAATAGATAAATATCTATATAAATATATTATTTTTTTATTCCTTTCACTATGAGCCAAGGTCTCATAGTGTTATTTTGAGCCTAACTTTAGTCTCAAAATAAAGTCTATTATATATAAGCCATAAATATATATTTAAATTTAAAATAATACATTGACATAGGTTAATATTTATATTATTATAAACACTAAGACAATGATAAAGAGAAAGATTTAATAAATAATTCTTTGATGTACGAAATTTTCGACTTCAAAAAGGGAGGCACAATAAATGAATAATGTAATTATTAAAAATGACGTGAAAATAGAAAATATGATATATGAAATTAGAGGAAAACAGGTTATGTTAGATTCTGACTTGGCTAAACTTTATAATGTTGAAACAAAAAGAATAAATGAAGCAGTTAAAAATAACATAGAAAAGTTTCCTGAAAGATATTGTTTTAAACTTACTGATGATGAAAGTAATAATCTTTTGGTCGAAATTTTCGACCAAAAAATAAATACTAATTAAAACTAAATATATAGTTACTGCTTATATATAATAGATATGGTTGATATATTAGATTAAGACTAAGGATTAGGCTTAATCTAACACTTTAAGACTTAAGTTTACTTAAGACTTAAAGTGAACATAAAGAAAGAAAAAGAAAGAACTTAATCTTTCTTAACATCTTCTAATTTAACAGATACTATCTTACTAACACCAGATTCTTCCATAGTAATACCATATAAAATATCAGCATATTCCATAGTTTTCTTCTTATGAGTAATAATAATAAACTGAGTCTTATTTCTATATTTATCTAAGTATCCACCAAAAGCTTCAACATTAGCATCATCAAGTGCAGCCTCTACCTCATCAAATAAACAGAAAGGTACTGGCCTAATATTAAGTATAGCAAATAATAATGAAATAGCAGTAAATGTCTTCTCACCACCAGATAATAAACTAATACTCTGAAGTTTCTTACCAGGAGGTTCTGCTTTAATCTCAATACCAGTTTCTAATAAATTATCCGGATCAGTAAGTGATAGTTCAGCCTTACCGCCCTTAAATAATTCTCTATATACAACCTTAAATTCCTCTTTTACTCTATTAAAAGTATCTAGGAATTTTTCTTTCATAATAGTATCCATCTCTTTAATAATATCATATAAAGTATTCTCAGCATTAACCAAATCATTCTTTTGACCATTTAAGAAGTCATATCTTTCTTTCTGTCTTTCATATTCAAGAGGAGCATCTAAGTTAACATTACCAAGTAAACTAAGATTATCTTTAAGTTTAACGACTTCTCTTTTAGCGGTCTCAAGTTCCATATCAAGTTTATAATTATTAATAGCAAACTCATAAGTCATATTATAATCATTAGTCAAAGTATTAAGTAAATTATCTAACTTAACATCAGTTCTATTAATCATAATATTAAGACTATTAAGTTCTTTTTCTTTCTTACTAATATGACTATTATTCATTCTAGAAGTCTCTTCTATCTCATTAATTAAATTATTAGTCTTATCTTCATCTACTTTTAATATACTAATCTCTTTATTAATGTTAGAAATACTTTCCCTAACTTCCGATAAAGATTTAATAAGATTATCTTCTTCACTAGTATTATTACTAATATTAGATAAATCTTTAAGTTCTTTTTCTTTACTTTCTTTATCTCTTAATCTAATATCATAATCATTCTTAATACTAGCAATAGTACTCTCGTACTCTACCTTCTCACTACTTAGAGAATGAATTCTACTAGTATATTCCATAATATCTTTATCAATATTAGCAATATCTTTAAGTATATTCTTATTCTTCTCTTCAAAGAAAGAACTCTTTCTTCTTAATTCTTCTATCTCGTATTTAACAGATATTGTATTATTACTCTTAATTTGTGATCCACCAGTTAAAGATCCTCCTACATTAACTACTTGTCCATCTAAGGTAACTATCTTATATCTCTTATTAATATTAGTGCTAACTTTATTAGCAGTATCTATATTATCTACGATAATAATATTACCAAGAACATTATCAATAATATTCTTATATTTATTATCAAAAGTAACAAGACTACTTCCAGTACCAATATATCCAGGTATATATTCTAAACTAGATAATACTTCATTATCTATGTACTTACCATTAATTACTGATAATGGATAAAAGGTGGCTCTACCTAAGTTATTATCTTTTAAGTAACCAATTAGTTCTTTAGCAGTACTAGGAGTATCTACGACTAAGTAAGAAGATGCTCCTCCAAGAGCAGTACTAATTGCAGTACCATATCTACTTTCTACATTAATAAGTTCAGATATAACGTTATGTACACCATTAAACTTAGGATTATCTAGGATACTCTTTATACTCTTAGGAAGTAATGTACCACTGGTAAGAGTATTTTCTAAATATTCTATTCTATATTTAATACCATCAATCTCTCTATTATTCTTAAGCAAAATATTATTAAGATTATTCTTCTTAGTACTATTTTCATTATAGTTATCAGTAGAAGTCTTTATACTATCATTAATAACCTCTATTTTCTTATTTAGAATATCAATATTATTCTTCTTATCATTAATATAGGAATTAATATTAACAAGTTCTTCCTTTAATTTAATAATATTATTAGATATTCTAGATTCATCACTCTTATATTTATTTCTCTCTTCAAGTAATTTAATATCACTAGCTATTTGTTCTTCCCTTTTAGTAAGTTCTATTATCTTAGACTGTTTTGTATTAATAGCCTCTCTTATTTCTCTTAATTTATCTTTATACTTTAAAACATCGACATCATAAGAAGAAGAATTACTAGATATACTAGCTATTTCATTTTCTAACTCCTCTACTCTCTTCTTACCATTTTGATATTCTGTATTTAAATTATTAATTTCATAAGCAATTGAAGATACTTCTATATTAGATAGTCTATCTTTAATCTCAGTATATTTCTTAGCCTTATTAGAGGCTTCAAGTAAAGGAGCTAAGTTACTATCTAATTCATTAATAATATCATTAACTCTATTTAAGTTTTGATTAGTTTTATCTAGTTTTCTTAAGGCTTCTTCTTTTCTTCTTTTATATTTTAATACGCCCGCTGCCTCTTCAAATATTATTCTTCTATCTTCTGGTTTATTAGATAATATTTCATCTATCTTACCTTGGCTTATAATATTAAAACTCTCTTTAGCGGTACCACTATCAGTTAAAAGTTCGGTAATATCTTTTAATCTTACTTTCTCATTATTTATATAGTATTCGTTTTCTCCTGTTCTAAAAGCCATTCTCTTAATAGATACTTCACTAAAGTCAATAGGAAGGCTTCTATCTTCATTATCAAATACTAAAGTAACAGAGGCACTATTAAGTGGTTTTCTACTATCACTACCAGAGAAGATTACATCTAAAGAAGAATCTCCTCTTAAACTCTTCATAGATTGTTCTCCAAGTACCCATCTAACAGCATCTACTATATTTGATTTACCAGATCCATTAGGTCCTACTATTCCATTTATGTTTTTTCCAAATTCTATATTTATTTTATCTGCGAAAGATTTAAATCCATAAGCTTTTATTTCTTTTAAGTACATATACTTCACATCCTACTTTTATATTTTACCAAATATTCAAAAGAAAATCTAGGATATTTTTATATTTTATGTTATATCTACTTAAGTCTAAGGTTTTAAGTAGCATAATGGAGCCTGTAGTCTCCATTATGAATATTTATTTGTTCTTTATAAAAGTTATTGCTTTTTTATTAAAATTAGCATATAATATATACAGAGAGAGAAATTAGTCATAATAAAAATGGCTAACACCTATTTTCGTAAGGTGTTCTCCCCTATTGTTAGATAGGGCACCCCCTGAGGTGCCCCGATTTTTTTTAATCTATTTTCTATGGCTACCTAGCACTATTACTGCTATGGTAACAAGAATAGTTAAAGCATACGCTATAACTAATTCCATCTACTAATAACCTCCTCCCCCTAAGGTTAAGAAATTACTTTCTATCATAAAATCACCTCTCCTTCCAAAGTAAATATACCCTAGAAAAAGAAGAGAACACCATAAGTATTAACCACGCCAACATTATATACTAGTTTAAATATTATAGTCAAGGGAAATATGACTGTTTTTTTAATATCTTTGTAAATTCTTTATTTATAAGTGTTTATAGGTTTTTAATGTATAATACAAATGTATACAAAAAAAGCAAGAGTTTAGACTTCTTGCCTTTTATTTTTATATTTTAGTCATCTATTATAATATTTTTATCATATTTAACTTTCTTTAATGCTTTTTTTAAATCATTTATAACATGACACTTTCTTCATATCATAGATTCATTAGTTATCATAATATCTTTATCAAAATCTAATTCATTAATAAAATTCTTATACAGTTCATTTAATAGTTTCATACCTTGATAAAAGTAATTAATTTCTACAGTACTAATATAATTTACATTACCATATATTTTATGATAATTAAAATAGCTAATACATCCAACAATCGTTTCCTTATCAATATTATTTTTTATTGTACCTATAAAATACTTATCGGTATATAAATGCCACTGAAGATAATGCATACCAAAAATAGTATCATTATCATTCCAAGTAATAAAATTATTATTGATATAATAATTATCAAAAAGAAATTTTCTCATTTTTTCTTTAGTTAAAGATTTCCATGTAATATCCTCTAGTTTAAATTCTTTTATATAATCAAGTACAATTCTCTTTAAATTAAGTAATTTCTTTTCATTACAATTTCTAATTACATTATTTGGTAATTCTTTCATTAACTGCCTACTTTCGTATGAGTATTATACTATCATAAAACGTATGTAATTACAAGTAGAAAATAACAAAATAGTTTTAAACGCAGACCTTAGGCTGTGTTTAACAGTGAGAGACTACAGGCTCGAACTGAGAATAAAAAGAAAAAGAAGATTACTCTTCTTAACCCATAATTAACTTACCAAGATATACTCCTAGTATAATGCATATAATTATTATTAGTATTGTATATAAAATTTTAGATATTTCATTTGTTTCTTCATTCATACTATTACCTCTATTCTATATATTTATTTTTTAATTTAATAGTTACTGTATCGGTAATTGTTTCACCTTCAGGTATACTTTGTTCATATACATAGCCATTACCTTCAAGCATATAACTAACTCCCATTAATCTAAGAATGTTATTGGCTTCTTTATAAGAATAACCATTTAAATTAATCATTTTATTATCATAGTTATTAGTTTTTAGCACTACTAAATCATCTTCATATATAATATTATTAATACCAGGATACTGATTAATAACTTTAGTACCATCTCCAATTACAAGTACTTTAATATTTTTATTCTCTAGATAAGTCTTAATATCTGAAACGTTCTTGTTATAAAAGGGTTCTACTGTGTATGATTTTTTTTCGCTATCTTTCTCTTCAATATTTAAATATTTGGTAATATTTTGTTCTACTTCTTTTACCATTGGAACTATATAATTAGTCCCATCTTTTGGTCTTTTAATCGCAGCATATAGTATTATTTCAGGGTCGTTTTCTGGGAACATACCGGAAAATGAATATATGTAATCTGATGAACCACTCATATATTTGCCTTTGGTATAATCAAATATTTGAGCAGTACCAGTCTTTCCTATTAGGCTATAACCATCCATACGATAAGCATAACCAGTTGAATTAGTATTATCACCATTTATAACACTAGCCATTAATTGCTTCATTTTTTCGATAGTAGCAGAGTTTGCTATATTTTTAACTTCTGTTTTTGAGTTTTGTTCAAGTACTTTACCGGTGGTAGGATTTTTTATTTTGTCTACTACAAAGGGTTTTAACATAGTACCATTGTTGGCAATGGATGTTAGAGCTTCAAGATGCTGAATTGGTGTTGTTGTTATACCTTGGCCATAACCAGCAGTAGCAGCCTCTATTTGATATTTATAATTTATGTTACCTGGTTCCTCTCTTTTTAAGGTAAAACCTGTCTTAGAACCAAAGCCATACTTCTCGTAGCAGGCTCTTAAATCTTCTTTAGTTATTACTGATTCCACTATGTTGGCAACCGCTATGTTAGAGGAAAGTGCAAAACCTTGGTCGTAAGTAATGGTACCCCACCCTTCTTTTCTCCAGTCAGATATTGTTACATCTTTACCGCCATTTTCTGAGGTGTAAGTTTTACTACCTGAAGTATATGTAGTGTTTCCATCGTAGTTACCTGAGTCAATGGCACACATATAACTAAATATCTTCATTGTTGAACCCGGCTCGTAAGTAAGGGTTACAAGTGGATCAATGTATGAGGTCATATTTCTTAAGTTGGGATCGAAACTTGGAGTACTAGAATAGCCTAGGATCTTACCAGTCTTTGCATCCATTGCGGCCATTAGGACCCATTCGGCCTCAGAAGAGTCTTGAGCCTCTCTCACAGCATTATGTAAAAATAGCTGAATATTACTATCGATAGTTAGATAGATATCATTACCATCTTCAGCGGGTTCTACATATTCACGGCCATTGGCAATCTTGTAGCCATATTTATCTTTTTCATAAGTAACAAAACCTGTTTTACCTTTTAGTGTATCGTTATAGTATTCTTCAATACCCATCTCACCAGTAATCCAATTATTACCATCTTTATCTGTCTTGTTAACTGTGTAGCCAATTAAATATGAAGCAAAATCACCATTAGGATAATATCTTTTTATATCCTTGGTAAAGTCTATTCCCTGAAGTTCTAGTTTATCTATTTCTTCCTTAGCAAGTTCGGAAAGACCTTTACCCATAGTTCCGAATTCAACTTGATATTTCTTATTTTGAATACCATTTACCAATATTGTTTTTATTTCATCTGGCGTTACTCCAAGAACTGTAGCAAGTTTGGTACTAGTATCTTCAACATTCTCAACATAGTCTTTATTGCCGTTTGAGTCTACTCTGGTATCGGATAAATAGGCAATAAGAGTATAACTGATGACATCATTAGCTAGGATGTTACCATTTGTATCATATATTGTACCACGCTTAGGCATTATTACTTCTTCGGTAGTATTCCTGTTTTTGATAAAAGCTGTAATTGTAGAACTACCTACCTTGTAATCAAAAATACATAAGTAACATAATCTGACAATTAATACCAAAAATAAAAAAAAGGTAACAATAATAACAGGTTTACTTACTTTAAACTTACTACTATTAATTTCCTTTTTCATACTAATCACCTTACTCTATTGTTTTAATATTTTCGTTATTATAAGATAGACCTAAGTTTTTACTGATTGTTTGAATATTTTCAAGTGATGCCATCTCATTGATTTTCATAGCAAGACTTTGATTGGTATCTTCTTGTTTTTCTACTTCACTATTCATTTTTTGAAGTTCTATATTCATCTTAGATACTGTTGCACTAGTAAAAACAATTCCTGAAATCAAAAGTGCAATAATAACTAAACAGCTTTTATATAAAAACTTCTCTATCTTAGTTAGCCCTTTCTTTTTCTTTTTTTTCATATTATCAGTCCTTTATTTTTTCTATTACTCTAAGTCTTGATGATCTAGCACGAGGGTTTTCCTCTAGTTCCTCAGTACTAGGAGTGATACTCGCTACCACTTTATACTTAGGCATATACTCTTCAGGAATGAATGGTAACTTTGATAAATTACTATCAACCTTAGAGTATTCATTAAATATTTCCTTTACAATTCTATCTTCTAATGAATGGAAAGTAATAACTGAGACTCTGCCTCCTACTTTTAGGAGCTCAATACTTGATTTAAGTGCTATTTTTAATACTTCCAATTCATTATTTACTTCAATTCTAATAGCTTGAAATGTCCTTCTGGCAGGATGACTATCTTTCATTGCCTTATATGGCATACTCTTTTTTATGATATCTACTAGTTCAAATGTTGTTTCAATGGGTTTAGATTCTCTATCTTTAACTATGTTTTTAGCTATGCTAGTAGCATATTTTTCTTCACCATAGTCTCTTATTAGTCTAACTAACTCTTCGTAAGAGTATTCATTTACAACATTATAAGCAGATAATTCTTTAGTAGTATCCATTCGCATATCTAGTTTAGCATCTTTATGGAAACTAAAACCACGATCAGCAATGTCTAGTTGCGGGGAAGATACCCCTAAGTCAAAAACTATTCCATCTACTTCTGTAACATTTCTTTTATTTAATTCTTCTTTAATATAGGCAAAATTTGATTTTATAAGTTCAAAATTACTACCTATTTCTTTTAGCTTCTTTTCGCTATATTCTAAAGCCATATCATCTTGATCAAAGGCGAAAAGGAAGCCCCTTTTTATTCTTTCTAATATTAAACCACTATGTCCCCCGAATCCTAATGTGCAATCAACATATATGCCATCTTCTTTTATATTTAGATTATCTATTGCCTCATTTAGTAATACTGTTTTATGCATCAATATCTAACCCTTCAAATAGATTTTCTGCTACATCACTAATAGCAGATAAGTTATCTTCGATAAGACTATTAAATTTATCAGTAGCCCATATTTCTAGGCGATCATTAACCCCAATAATCGTACATTCTTTCTGTAATCCGGCATAATTAATTAAAGATGATGGTATGTTGATTCTCCCCTGTTTGTCAAATTCGAGTGTACTAGCAGAAGACATAAAAAATCTATTAAATGTTCTAGCATCTTTCTTTGTAAATGGTAGTGTTCTAAGTTTAGATACGATGGCATTCCATTCTTTCATTGCATAGACAAATAGACAACCATCTAAGCCTCTAGTTACAACGAATTCATTACCGATATCCTCTCTAAATTTAGAAGGTATAATTAATCTTCCTTTTTCATCAATATTATGATGATATTCTCCAATCAACATAATATCCCCCACTTTCTTCCACTTCATGCCACTCTACGATTATATTCTACTATAATAGTTATTGTTTGTAAATATGTTTTTTATAATTTGACACTTTTTTCTGTAAAATGTTTTGTTTCTATCAAAGCCTTAGGTTTTTAGTAGTCATTTATAGTCTTATGGTCTATAAATGATGCACCAGTAGTGCCTATTATATATAAGCAAAGAAATATGGACATAAATTAAATATAATAAAAGAAGAAGTTATTTTATTCTTCTTCTTGGACTGCTTAATATATCATCAAAATATTTGGTACTAGTTTTATTAATACCGTATAGTTTATTTTCTTTTATTCTATTTATAATGTTGTCATCTTTAGTTAGTGAGTAGTATGTTTTTACAAATATTTTCTTTATTATATTAAAATATTCTATGACATAACTATCTTTGTGTTCATACATTTTATCATTATAAGATAGTATTTCATCTACAAAGAAATGTGCCTCTAGTTCATTAAACTTATATTTGCCTTTATAGTCTTCTAAATTACTATTATCTTTATTCATAAATAATGTGTTGTCAAACATGCCATCAAGTATCATCATAAGTCTATATTTAGTTATTTCAAGTTCATTTTTTAACTTACCTTCTGGAAGAGTTTCTATTTCTTCACAAAGCAAATAATAATATTTAAGATAAAATTTGTAATCATCCTTGTGATAATTTAAATCAGCACCCATGCTTTCATTGAAACAATAATCTAATTTATAATTAATTAAATAATGTACTAGTGAGTCATTAAAAAATAAGCTTTTTTGAAAGGGATTATTGTAGATATTTCTTTCATCAAACATATCATTTTGAATATTAAATGGTAATCCTTTATAAGTAGAAAATGTTATAAAACTATCACTATATAGTAGTAAATCATATGCACTATCATAATCTAGATTTTCTAAATTAACAAAAAATATTCTTCTGGTAAAGGCATGTTTTTTAATTTGTTTTATTGTTTGCTCCTCTGGCAAATTATTTTTTTCTGTTCTAGCAAATAATAATTCTCTATATAACTTATCATCTTCTTGCAATGATAAATATAACCACTTATAAAGGTCTTTTCTGATTTTAATACCCATAAGTTCAATAACAGAAATATCTGATTCTATTAAAGAATCTATTTCATTTAATATTAGTTCATCAATATCATTATTTTCTAAAATGTTTTCTAAATCTTCGATAGATACATTATCATCGAGAATAATACTATCTGACGTTAATTCAAAATATTCAATATGATTATTATAAAATGTATCTAGTTCATATTCAAAATCAAAATTATTAATAATTTCTAACTTTTCCTTTTCATTAACATTTAAATTATAAATTATTTTATTTATGATTTTTATTAAGCTTTGTTTTGATACTTCTGCCTTAACTTTTCTATTTTTTAAATTAATCATTATACTTATTAAGATATAATCAAATGGTATTTCCATAAAACCTCCTGCGTTCTTATATATATTATCATTATTTTTTTAATAACACAATAATGTTTTAATAATTTTGTGGTATAATTATAAACGAGATAGAAAAGAAAATATTTTTTAGTAGAAAGGAAGGATATGTTAAACAATGGTGATACTATCAAAGAAAGTATCAAAAAATTGAATAATGAATTTAATAGAATAAAAAGAATGGGATATGTTCCAGAGGTTCATCGTGGATATGGTGGTATTGGTGATACATTTGAAAGATTATTAGGAAAAGAAAAGTCTGATTTTTGTGTACCCGATTATGATGGTATTGAAATTAAAACAAGAAGAAGTTTTAGTAAGGGTTTAATTGGTTTATTTGGTTCAGTACCTGATGGTGAAGAACTCTTTGAACTTGATAGACTAAGGGAAAAATATGGATATCCAGATAAAGAAATTAGAAGTGCCAAAGTATTATATTCTGTAGTATATGGTAATATGTTATGTCAGGTTGGAACAAAATATTTTTTTAAATTAGATGTTGATAGAAAAGAAGAAAAGGTATTTTTATGCGTATTTGATAAAAATCTTAATTTATTAGAAAGAAGTGTATATTGGTCTTTCTTTACATTAAAAAATAAATTATATTGTAAATTGCGATATTTAATGCTCGTAGATGCTTGGACAAATAATATAGATGGAAAAATGCACTATAAGTATTACAAGGCTACTTTCTATAAATTAAAAGATATTGACATTTTTATTGATTTGATTGATAAAGGCTTTATAGCGGTTACTTTTAAAATTAGCGTTTACAGAGGAAATTATAGATATGGACTTCCTCATAATCATGGGTTAACTTTTGGTATTAGTAATGAGCATTTGCCTTTGCTTTATGATGAATACAAGTGGTAATGGGACACCTCATTCTCCACTTTTTATATTTAAATTTTTTAGGTACTAAGTTATTGGCTTGGGATCATGTGGTTGCAGAAAATAAATATTAAAAAAGAACTATCGCTAGTTCTTTATTTTTCAATAATGGTCGGGAAGACAGGATTTGAACCTGCAACCCCATGGTCCCAAACCACGTGCTCTACCAAGTTGAGCCACTTCCCGATGGTGGAGAATGAGGGACTCGAACCCTTGACCCTTTGCGTGCAAGGCAAATGCTCTAGCCAACTGAGCTAATTCCCCAAGACAATATAAATTATAACAATAATTTATATTGTTGTCAATATCTTTTAATTAAATTTATTTAGTTTCATATACACTAACTTGTTTTCTATCTTTTCCAAGGTGAGAATACTTAACATATCCAGAAATTTTTGCAAATAGAGTATCATCTGTTCCTCTACCTACATTTGTTCCAGGATGAATTTTAGTACCTCTTTGGCGATAAATGATAGAACCTGCAGTTACATATTCACCATCTGAAGCCTTTGCTCCAAGTCTTCTACCAGCTGAATCTCTTCCATTACTAGTAGATGATTGACCTTTTTTGTGGGCAAATAATTGTATATTAAATTCCATTAATCTATTCATTATTTTCCTCCTTAATTTGTATGTTTTTAGGATATGCTTTTTCTAATTCATATAGATTAGAAATAAGTACATTTATAATTTTCTTGGTAGTCATATCATTTTTAAGTACTTCTATAATTAAACCTCTACTATCATTATAACTAATACTTTGATTATCTAAAGATAATAATATATTAATGGTAGTTATAACCGTACTAGACACTGCAGCACATACAATATCTTTACCAAAATCATCATAACCAGCATGTCCATTGATGATAACTTTATTTACATTATCATCTTTTTTAGTAAGTATTACTTTAATCATAAAATACTCCTTACTTAATTTTATTAATCTCTACTTTAGTATATGGTTGTCTGTGGCCTACTTTTCTTCTAGTAGATCTCTTATTTGGTGTATATCTGAATATAGTTATTTTCTTTTGTTTTCCTTGTTTTACGATAGTACCTTCAACAGTAGCTTCAACATAAGGATTACCTACTACACCATTAGCCATTAAGACTTTATCAAAAACAACTTTATCTCCTTCGTTACCTTCTAGTTTTTCAACATATATTGTAGCACCCTCAGAAACATAATATTGTTTTCCACCAGTTTCAATAATTGCTTTCATTTTCTTACCTCCTTACACTTATTTTTAAGACTCACTCTTAAGGTGTCATTTCTGAGCTTTTACCTTTTCAATGTGGTTGAGTTAACAACTCGAGGTCTTCAAAACAATACAATTTTATCATAAAATAATGCTTAAGTCAAACAAATTAAGGCTTTTTATCAAAAAAATTACTCAAAAAACTTTTTTCTTCAATTATATTATTGTTAACTTTAAATAAATGTGTTTTGTTTTTGTACATTTTGTTTTTATTATTAATTATCTTAAAACTTTTATACTTTATATTATATAAATATCTTTCTAAAACAAATTTATTATAGATATATTCTATTTTTTTATAATAATTCCATATATTTTGAAGTAATATAAATACAACCATAACCATTGAATAATTTTTTTCATATATACCGCCTATTAATATCATTGATAAAGTTATAAAGGAAATTAATACAGTTAAATTGTTAGAAAAATTTAAATTTAAATACTTTGAAAATATCAAATTGATGATTTTACTGCCATCCAAAGGAATTATAGGAAGTACATTGAATAAAAGCATACTATTATGATAAGTAAAAAATAAATTATATGTATATTCTCTTATTATTCCATTTCTATATAAAAAAAATATTGTATAAAAATATATTGATTGAAATATAATACCAGATATTGCTATAAGTAAGTCTTTTTCTATTTTAGTATTAACTAAAGTATCAAATTCTGTAATACCGCCATATGGATAAATAGTTATTTTTTTTATCCTGTATTTATATATTGTAGCGGTTATAACATGTCCAAATTCATGAATTATTATAAGTGAAGTAAAAGCGATTAAATTAATAAAATGTCCTGTTAATACCAGTCCAAATGCCATTATAATATATGTATAGTGGAAATCCATTTTATTTAAGAAATTCTTCATAATTTAAATATTTATTATCCTTGCTAAAAACCATATATAAATTTCTTTCTGCCTCTCCAATATATGTTCCCTTTTCTACATAATCATATAATTTTAGCGATGTTGTACTGACATTTCCATACCATATATATACTCCGTTTAAATCTTCTATTATAATTGTATTATTATAGTATTCCTTATTACCAATAAATACAACCATCCCCTCTGTTATTGCTGGTATTAAATAAGATTCTGGTATAGTAAGACTAACCCCATCATGATACACAGATAAATTATCATGGTTTAATTGCTCATTAAATACCTTTTGAGTATCTATTTCTTTTTTTATTGGAAGAATTCCGCCTAAATATTTATTATACACTTTTTTTATTTTAGTAAAAGATATCACATCAGTAAAGACATATTTAGTGATAGTTTCTTTAAAGTCATTGTTATATTTGCACATAATAGCAAATGAAAAAAATATAACGGCAATTGTCAAAGTTCTTATTCCAAGGCCTTTCAAGTATTTTTTGATATTATTTTTACTATCATTATATTTTTTGTTATTTTTATTAATAATATCTAAATACTTATTTGGATCTATTTCGTTCATATCATCACCAATTTAATATATGAAAAAAAGAAGTAAACTATTACTTAGTATCTTCTTTCTTAATTTTACTCTTTCTTTTTGGAAAGAATCTTTTTGAATTATCATCATATATTTTAACCACAGGTTTTATTGTTAATGGTAATACTATAGTTTTTTCATAATATTTGGCTTGTTCTTCTTTTGACAATTCATCAAATAAATAAACTATAGAAAACTTTATGCTCATTCCCTCATGATAAGAAAGTGGCTGCTCTGCTACATATAAATCAGTACCATTATTCCAAAGCATTCTCGCTTTTTCTTCAGATAAAGACAATCTTTCTTCTCTAGACAGATTATCTATAACATCTGTATACTCTTTACCATTTTTATCTTTTTTTACAATATATCTAACTAATGGTAAAACCCTTGTATAATAAATTTCTTTTTCCATTTTTTCCTCCTGATAAATACTAGTATATCATAAACTTTAATTTTTGTAAATTTTACTTTAAATATTTGATTTTTAATTCATTAATATAATTATTTTCAAAGAATAAATCATTCAAATCTTTTTTATTGTAAACTAAAACCAACGAGTTATTTTCGATATACACTTTTATTATATTATTAAAATCATCAGTTATTCTTTTAACATATTCATTTTTTTTCTTTTCTATATCGTTTTTAGTTAATGATATATTTGTATTTTTGTCAACAACAATTTCATTAGCATTTATCATAATATCATCATTAAAAAGCTTTTCAGCGATGTATTCTTTAGTATAGCTATATTTTAAAAGCAAGTCTTCAGTAGTTAATATTTTATTAGTTTTCAAATCAATATTTAAAGTTAATACATAGCTTCTATTAATATTTTGAATATTGAAGTCCATTTCATAGAATACAGATAAAACCGTACTATTAACTTGTGTTTTTATTAAAGTAGTAACTGTATTATTTGAAGTGTAATCTTCTTCTTTTTTTAGTTCATCATAATATTTGTTAATATAGTCAATAAGTTCTGCTTCCTCATTTTCAAACGTTTTTGTTAAATCACTATCAAGATTTTTAAATGTTATCTTGGAAACATTTATACTGGAATAAACATCACTATAATTACTAAAGATAATTGGAGTTGTTTCTATATAATCTTTAACATTATAATTAATAAATTTATTTGTTTCCTTTTTATCATATCCCTGATACTCAAATAGCTTATATAACCCAACGCCCAACAATATAAGGAAAAGTGCACTAAATATTACCAATGCTTTAGCAGCCTTTCCACTCATAACTTTATTATTCATAATATACCTTCTTTCATAATTATTATAATATATTTTTTGAAATTTGAAAAGATATAAAGAAAAATCTATCTTGTGAGATAGACATATCCTTTATTTTCTTCTAGATTTTTACTATTATTTTGAACAATTACTAATGTAGCTAATACTAAAACTAAATAGAAAATTATTGCTCCTTTATTTTTCTTAACAAAACTCATATCTATCACATCTCCTTCTTACATTATTATTCTAACATATACAAATGTTCGTGTCAATATAAAAATGTATTAAATGCGAATATTTGTTTGACATTTTACACTTTATATGTTAATATTATAAATGAAAGGAGACATTATATATGGTCAAAGAAGGAAAATTAACAAAAAGACAGAAAGATATCTTGGAATATATAAAAAAGTTTTCAGCGCAAAAAAAATATCCACCTTCTATTCGTGAAATTGCGGCTAATTTTAGTTTAAGTTCACCAGCTACTGCTCATGTTCATGTAAAGAAACTAATTGAAAAAGGATATTTAAAAAGAGGAAAAGGAAGTAATCACTTATTAGAGTTACAAGTACCTAATGAATTTGAAAATAAAAATGATGATGTGGTAACAGTACCACTTCTTGGTAAGGTAACTGCAGGTAATCCAATTGAAGCAATTGAAACACCTAACGAAGTTATTTCTTTACCTACATATTTACTTCCAAAGAGAAAAGAAGTATTTACTATTAAAGTTGAAGGCGACTCAATGATTAATGCTGGTATTTATAGTAAAGATATAGTAATTGTTGAAAGAGGGGAAAATGCTAAAAATGGTGATATTGTTGTAGCTATGGATGATGAAAATCAAGTTACTATTAAAAGATATTTTAAAGAAAAAGATTATGTTAGATTACAACCAGAAAATGACTATATGTTACCTATTATACTAAAAAATGCTACCATATTAGGTAAGGCTATTGGTCTATATAGAAAATTTTAATAAATAAAAACAGGAATTTGATCCTGTTTTTTATTTATTATCACTAATCATTTTTCTTTTGAATAATATTATGGTTAATATTATTACTATTACTATATAAATCCCTACTATTAATATTGATGGCAAAATATTATTGTAATTACTATTTAATATATCTTTGGTAATATTTAATGTACTTTCAAATGGTAGTATATGACATATTGTACTAAAGGTACTGCCAACCATATCTGTAGTAAAATACATACCGCTGGTAAATGCTACTAATTGAACTATAATACTTGAAATTCCGGATGATGATTTTTCTGTAGTTATGGTTCCTATTAGAATACCTAATGAAATGAATAATATTGATATTGGAATTACTGCTAAAATTGTATATATAGCATTACTGCTAAATTTTAATCCAAGTATAATTGCTGTTATAAAAAATAATATATTTTGTATTAATATTAAAGGAATTACTGATAATATATATCCTAAAATGTAATTAATACTCTTCATTGGACTCACTCCGAGTCTTGCAGTAAGTGATGAACATCTATCCTTCGCTACTAAGGATGCTGTAAACATCGTTATAAATGCTAGACTAAATATAATTATTCCTGGAGTGAAGTTTTCTATATTATATATTTCGTTAGGTATTTTAAACTGCTGAAAGATGTATAAAAGAAATAATGGTAAAATGACAGCAAATATTATACTAACTGGATCTCTTACTATTTCTTTGAAGTTTCTTTTAGCAAAAATTATAGTTCTCATTAATTATCCTCCTCTATTGTTTTTATAAAAGCATCTTCAAATGTTTTGGCTTTCTTCTTTTTTATTAGTTCTTTAGCAGTACCTAGTTCTATTAATTTTCCTTTATTCATTATTCCTATTCTGTCAGATAATTTTTCAGCTTCTTCCATATAATGAGTGGTAAGAATTATTGTAGTATTTCCTTTTAGCGATTCGATAATATTCCATAAATCATGTCTTGATATTACGTCAAGGCCTAGTGTTGGTTCATCTAAAAATAGTATTTTAGGAGAATTTATTAATGATATCGCTATTGATAGTTTTCTTTGATAACCGCCTGATAAAGTCTTAGCTTTTTGTTTTAATACATCATCTAATTTAAATATCTTTACTAATTCATTAATTTTTTCTTCTTTATTTGTAATTTGATAAATACCCGCCATAAAATATAGATTTTCAATAACTGTTAAGTTTGGCGCTATTGCGGTTTCTTGAGGTGAAATGTTGATTATTTCTTTAATTTTAGCTGAATCTTTTGTTAAGTCAAAATTGTTTATTTTAACTTCTCCACTAGTAGGTAATATCAATGTTGATAGCATTTTGATTGTTGTCGTCTTTCCTGCTCCATTTGTACCCAAAAGTGAGAATAATTCTCCAGATTTTATTTCTAGATTTAAGTTATTTACTGCATACTTTTCTTTATATTTTTTTGTTAGATTATTTATTTTTATCATCATTTCCTCCGAGTATATTATTTGTAACATCTTCTATTACCTCAGATTTTACTAAGGCTATTCCTTTTTTCGCGTCGGCTAGTACTATAAGAGAATTGCCCGGTTTTATGTCAAAGATATCTCTTACTTCTTTTGGTATTACTATTTGCCCCTTTTCCCCCACTTTGCTTATTCCCATATATTTATTCTTATTCATATATTTTGCTCCTCTCTTGTTATACAAGTTATACTTTTCATACTAATTATACCTCTATACCAAATAAAAGTCAAATAAAAAGTAGATTATTTCTACTTTATAATTTTAATTAGGTATGAATTTTTTTAATAAGTAAATTGACATCTGATATTGTTACATTAGAAGTATCCTCTTCGCCTAATATGTTAACCATAACTTGTAATGTTGTTAAGGTATCAAATTTGAATAATGTTACTTGAGAAAAATGCATAATTTTTCCTTCCCCTATTGGCAATTGAAAAGATAAATCTTTAATTGCTGAGCCGGCTTCATTTTTTAGATAAAATGCTGCTCCATGATCTTCGTCAGCATTTTCTATTAAACCAGTTAATGTTATTTCATATATGCCAGGTTCTATTTCTATTTCGGATTCACTAATAATAGAAATGTATTCTGATGGATTTGGTATTAGCCAGGGGTCTTGAATTATCATTTCACCAGTAACATTTGTATCTGCAAATCCAGTAAAAAATATACCTTCATTCGATGATGCTATCAATGGCCCGGGTTCACCTTGAATGCCTCTTTCTCCACGTGGTCCTCTAGGACCAATCGGACCGACAATTTGGCAGCAACTCAATATTTTATTTCTTAATTCTAACTTTTCTTTTAACTCGTTAATGCTTTTTGATAACATAAAAAATACCTCCTTTATATAATTATATGAAGAAAGTAATTTTATTGCTTAAACAGTTTAATTAGTATTTTCTCTATGTAAGTAACAGCCTTTATCATGAGAATAGATAATACCTATTGCTTGGAGATAGGAATATATTATAATACTTCCTATAAATGTCATTCCTCTTTTTTTTAAATCTTTAGATATTTTATCTGATAAGGATGATGTTGTTTTATTGCGTTCATATATTATTTTGTTATTAGTAAATGTTTTTAAATAATTGTAAAAACTATGATATTCTTCTTTGATACTTTTAAATATTTTAGCGTTATTAATACTGGCTTTTATTTTTGATTTGTTTCTAATAATATTGGGATTGCTTTCTAGTTCTTTGATTTTGTTATCGTTATAATTACATACTTTATCTAAATCAAAATTGTTATAGGCTTTTTTAAATGCTTCTCTTTTATTAAGTACACATTCCCAGGATAATCCTATTTGAAATGTTTCTAATATAAGCATTTCAAATAGATAGTTATCATCTGTTTTTAATTTTCCCCATTCGTTATCATGATAATCTATATACTTAGGATTATTTATATTGCACCATTTACATCTATTCATATTTCTTCTCCTTTAATGGTTTATATTTTTATAGCTACTTAGTAAAATTTTATCATAAATTAAAAGAAAACTCTACCTAAAAGTAAGAGTTTTCAAACATTTTTGTTCGGGATAACTTATTACTCGCACCATCCGGGAGCGATTAACATTTCGCGATTGGAATAATTTATACCCCGCATCATCCAAGAGCTGCTAACATTTTCAGGTAGTATATTTTTCTGATTTAATACTAGTATACCATGTTTATTTTTTCTATAATTCCAATTATTTAATTTTACTGTCAAGTATATTTCAGTTGTTCGGAAACACCGAATAACTGAAATTTTATATATAATACCTTTCGATTCAACTGTTCAGAAATTCCGAATAGTTGTCTTTTTAAGTTTAACTCTATGTAATTATACCAAATTATAATTACTTATCATTCTTTAAATATTATCAATATCTAAATACTTGGCATATTTATAATCAATTATTTCACCATTCTTTGTATCAATATAACCTTTAAAACTATGTGACCAATCACTTAATTCACTAGCAGAATATTCTTTAAACTTATATTTTATTAATTTCATACTATTAAGTTCTTCTTTAGTAAACAATTTCTTATCAAAGTCTTTATCTGTAGTAAAGTTTGTACTAATATCATTTATTTCAATTTTTATATAATCATTCTTTATTAAAAAATTATATAAGATGTTCCTATTATCTACTACTGGTCCATATAGTAAATGAGCATATTTTAAATTAGTAATTGCCTCTTTATTTTCTTTACAATTATAAAAATCTACAGCAAAAAGATGCTTCATTAGTGAAGTTTCACATAACTTATTATTCTTTAATAAATAAAGTATCGTATTAACTGTTTTATATACTTTACTAAATGGTAATATAGAAAGTATTTTATAATACTCTTCTTCAGTAAAATTATTTTTTTGTCTTTCTAATAATTTTACAATATAGTAGGGATTCTCATTTAAAATCATATATGTATTTAAATATTCTCCTTGTGGTACAGAATCACTATTTTCATATCTTACAATACTCTTCTTTGACCAACCAAGTATTTTAGAAAATACTTCTTGTGATAAATTCAATTTTATTCTTATTTCTTTAATCTTTTCAAAAGATAAATTAAATAATTTTAAATAGCAATCATATATTTTATACATATCATTATCAAAGTTATCATTAATTAGTATGTTACCACACTTGGGACAATAATGAACTTCTTCTACTACAAGAAACTCTTTTCCACGATAAGTATATTTATTTTTTTCTGTTTTAATAGTTGGATTAACATCTTTATTACATTCATAACAATATTCTAATCTTTCCATTTTAGTTACCTCCATTATCTATATGAAACGATATACATAATAATCCTTTATCATTTATAGTAAGTTTTATATAAGCATCTTTCTATTTATAATTTTTTTAAACTCATATATTTCCGCATTAAAATTCCTACTGAACTCTCTATCTCTACTTATTCTAAAGTAATCACTTGGTTGTAATTCTTTTATATGATTCAATATTTCACTAATTTTAATAATACCAATATCAAGTGATGCTTGCCTGGCATTTACTACTTTATTACCAGATTTAACATTTCTATAATATACAAAATAAGCATTATTTTTATCTATTTCCTTGCGAGCGGTTATCAAAAACAAATTAACTGCTGCCAAATCTAAACTGCTAAGCATATAACCAACTCCCTTAACAATTTAATTATATCATTTTATTTACTTGGTGTCAATTGTCTCTTTTTACTTTTTTAATTTTTAATATTATATAACATTTTAGTATACACCTATGGCTTATATATAATAGATATGGTTGATATCTTTATTTGAGACAATATATTGGCTCAAATAAACACTAATAAGACTTAGAATAAGGCTTATAGGGGACATAACAAAAGAAGTAAATAACCTTACTTCTTTAATTATCATTAAGTATTATTTGACCATCACTAATAACAACATTTGGAAAACTAGCATCAGTTAAAGTAAAATTCCTAAGTGGAGCTTCCGGATTAGTTATCTCTACTATTTTATTCTGTTCATTCATTACAATAGATTTAACAGTATCATCAAAAGTATGTCCACCATCACTAGTTATTTGTTTATAATATATCGTAATATTACCCGATGTAGCAAACGGAATATTACTAAACTTAGCATTACCATCAGTATCAGTAATTACCTCTTCAGATAGAATATTTCCAGTACTATCAGTTCTAACAAACTTAGCTCCTATTACTTGTACTCCCGTTTGCGGATTTCCAGTATCTGTTATATGAAGGGTTAATGTTCCATTAGCTTTTATGGTAAAAGTATAAGTATTAGTTCCCTCTACTATAGTAACATTTTTAGGTTCTATAGAATCAGGATCATAGCCCTCTACTACTGCTGATACCTTATAATTACCATTAACAAGTCTTATACTTCCCTTACCATTAGTTATTGGAATAGTGTGTCTTCCCATAACAATATCTCTCCTCTCTTTATCTTTATATTCGAATTGTTAGCATCTTCTAACAAAACAGTAATAAGATGGTTTTTATTAAAATTATTATTAATATTTATACAATATATTTCATCTCTTTTAGCAATTAATGGAATAACTATTATCTTTAATCCTGATATAATAAATAATTTATATATATCATTATGACATATTGGTATTTTAATATTATTTAAATTAACTATTGTCTCTTCATATACTATCTTATTACATTTATCATTTAAAATTATTTTTGTTTTACCCAAATTCATTCCATCACATATTCTAATATAAATAAAATCTTTTTTCATAAATCACCTTACCTTCTATTCCTCAATACTCCAAATAACCATTGTAGAATAATCTTCATCTTTTAATAAACTCTTACTAGGACTTAATCTTAATCCCTTATCAGTAGAAAAAGTTACTTTAGATACTTCTACACTTCCACTAGTACTAGTAGATTCATATATTAATTTCTTACTAGTTGTTAATTTTTCTATTTCATTATTAAACTTCTTAAAAAATAAGGAGTCTACTAGTACTTTACCATTCATTTCAATCATTGGATTAACAAAATATATATATAATTTCCAATTTGTTTTGGTAGTTCTACTATCTACTACTGTTATAACAGTCTTATCTTTTTTATATAATGTTAAAGGCTTATCTTCTCCTGGTATTGTATTAAACGGTATATTTTCTGTTACCTCTAGTAGTGTTAATTCTCCATCAAATGGTGTTGTTATCTCTCTTTTAGTATAAAGGCCATTTAAACAAGTAGTTATAATATAATTAGTACCATCTATTGGTGCATCATCTAAATTAAATTCAAATAGTCCAGTTTCATCAGTGGGAACCTCTAATTTCTTACCATCATATTCTAACCTAATATTAGTATCTTTTATGGTATATCCCGATAAGACATTAATATTACTATTTATTGGTTGAATATTTGTTCTTATCATTCCTATTGTTAAAATCTTTTTACTTTGAAAAGTAAATTTATTTATATCTGGTAATTTTGTAAGTTCTGTTTCAGTAAGGTTATGTGATGTTATAGTGGTGGTATCTTTATCAAATATTCCTTTTATTTCTAATGGATAATTATCTTTATACCAATATAATGGTGGTATATCTTCTAAATCACAAGCACTTGTATAGTCTTTGGCTTCACTCCACATATTTATTCTACTAATTTTAAATGTATATTCTACCGGGTTATTTGTATACCAAATATTAGCCTTCTTAGTATATATTTTTATATATTTAGGATTATCTATAATAATTTTTTGATTATTCCCTTTAAAATAAATATTATAGTTATCAGTAGGTGTAGTCATAAATGTATTTAGAATAGATACACTAGCTCCCTCTTTTACTATTAAATTACCAAAGATATTCCACATTGGTATTCTTTGATGACTTTTTTCTATAAATGTGAAGGTAGATTTCTCTTCTATTAAAACATTTCTAGCACCATGAGTAGTTGTTTTAGCAAAACCATTACCCGTAGTTAATAATAGTTCTGCTCCATGACCAATAGTTAAATCTAATCTATTAGTTCCATTCATAAGTTCTCTATCAGTAGTTATAGTTACCCTACTATTGGGAATAATTTTAACAAATGAGGGGATAACATCATTAAAGAAAAAAATAGTATTTGTACTTGAAGTACTCGTTATAGTTGTATTTCCCTCTATTAATATTCGATTTGAATCGCATACTCTTTGGGCTGATATATTATTTGTATCTGCTACTTCAATAATAGAATCTATTATTTTAGTTGTTCCATAGTAGTTGCAGGATAATTCTACTCCTCTAAAATTTATATTATTATACTCTACTACTACATTAGAATAATTGGGGTGTGATGGTACATAAATAACGCCATAACCATGGGATGATATTATATTCATATTTTTTAGTATGATTCTCTTATTAGTGGTACTTACTTTTATTACTTCACCCTCTGTATTTAAGTTATTGGTATATGTATATTTTGTATTGTTATGGGTTCCATCTATTATTATTTTTTCTTTGGTATTATTGATTACTAAGCCGCTACTCATAGTAATATCATTTCCTAAATAGATATAGGTATAGTTATTTTGTTCACTTAATACTTTATTTAATTCTTCACTTGTTGTTACAACAACGGTATTTTCATCAATTACTTGCACTTTATCACTCCTCTACTATAAATTATGTTTATTCTTTATTAGGAGATAATTAATATGTATGATAATAAAGAAAAAAAGAATAGTTTTATCTATTCTAATGTATTTTAAGAACACTAAGCATAGCATTAGTACTCCCATTAAATGTCATAGTCACTGGCATTGATGCTTTAATATTTAATGTTACAATGTCATCTGGTTGTAGTGATATTATAGTTGTTCCACTTATACAGTTAATAATTTGGGCTTGAAATTCAATAGTGGGATTAGAAGCCGGCTGTAAGATATCATTTGCTTTGATGGACATTGTTAAAGAGCATTCTTCACTTGTTGCTCCACATAATAAATATGATATTAAATAGACTCCACTTTCTTTTATTTTTATTCCGTTATTGGTATATTCGGTAAAAAGTGATACTCCTGTTTCCGCTAATGGAATAGTGGTATCTATAGCCTGCTCTAAAGTAATTTGGGTATCCATCATAGCATATCTTATTCCATATGCTGATACAAAATTGGTTCCTGGTGGTCCGGCTGGGCCTTGGATTCCTCGTGGACCTTGGATTCCTTGTTCTCCTTTTGGTATTTGAAATGTTAGATGATGAACCCAATCTTCAAAGGTATCCATTACTTGAGCTTCTTCTCCTGGTTCTAGTGTTTCTGTTTCATCAATAGCTATGTGTTCAGTACGACCAATTTCTCCTGGTAATCCTCGTGGTCCCATTTCACCTTCTTCACCTTTATCACCTTTTGGTATCTTAAAATCTAATATAACATCTTCTGCTGTTCCAGTATTTATTACTTCTGCTGGAAGTGTTGGTTCTATTGTTTCTACTTTTCCTACTTTTATAGTAACGGGGCCTCTCTCTCCTCTTTCGCCTTTGACTCCTTGTGGTCCTACTTCACCTTTTTCTCCTTTTATTCCTTGAATTCCTTGAGGTCCAATCTTTCCTTCTATTCCCTGTACTCCTTTTGGTATCTTAAAATCTAATATTACATCATCTGCTGTTCCAGTATTTATTACTTCTGCTGGTAACGTTGGTTCTATTGTTTCTACTTTTCCTACTTTTATAGTAGCGGGTCCTCTCTCTCCTCTTTCACCTTTCTCCCCTCTTGGTCCTTGGATATAACAATATTTACATCTTTCTCTTTCTTCTTCTATTTTCTTTTTTATTCTATCATAATTATCATTACAATTATTATTCATTATTTTCCTCCTTTCTTTATTTTATTCAATAGTTTTAATATTTAAAACATTAATATATTTATATAATAAAAAGATTAGTTGTATTTCAAACTAATCTCTATTAAATTACTATTTTTTTAATTAATTACTAAATTGTAATTTATGATTATTTATATAATCTAATAACTTGATATTCATAATGATCATTGGCATTTGAGATTCCTACTGAAATGCCTTTACCATTATTAGCTGTTTCTTTAGAATAAGATTTTTCTTTGGCTTCTTTTAACAATTCATCAATTTCAGAATCAGTAATTTCTTCATTGTTGGCTTTAATCAAAAGTTTTGTATACTTTATAGCAGTAGTTTCATCATACTTGTCATTATCCATATAAATAGCACTCATATCAAGAATATCTTTTTCTTTATTTCCAGATGATTCAACTGGTTTTAGGTAGAATGCAACATCATCAGTTAGTGCAAACCAATATTTACCATTATCCACAACCATATAATCATCACTAGCAGGTGTATTTAATCCACTATCCATTATTTCAGTATTAAATTTAGCAAGAATAGTGTTTACAGTTTCTTTTTCAACCCATCCATATTTTTTATAAGTTTCTTCTAATTCTTTTTTAGCATCTTCTAATTCTTTTTTAGAATCACTAACTGGATTGCTACATCCAGCAAGTCCTAAAGCCATAACCCCACAAAGTAAAATTGCAAATAATTTCTTTTTCATCTTTCTCTCCTCCTATATTACTCAAACATTATTGAGTCCATAATAAATTTGCTAACCTTTTGCCATTCATTCATTTGTTCTTTTGTACAATTAAAATTAACTAATCTTAATTTATCATTAACAGAAAATGTAATAATATGATTATAGATTTCTGTATCTGATCCCTCTGTTGTAAATTCCATTTCACCAATTTTATGATTGTTTCTTTCCCAAAACTTTAATTTTACATCTTTTGAATAATTTTTATAAGTCGATTCCATTGTTTTGACATATTCTTCTATCTGATTATTTTTCATTGTAACATCATTCATAACTAATACTACATTAATTGTTGTTTTGTCATTTGTGTAAACAAGTGATGGTGCATTTCCATTTGGATATTTAACATTAAGAATTTCATCACTCATTATTTTAAATTCACTTGGAATCTTTATTTTAAATCCATCAAACATTTCATATTGTGTTTCAATGTTATTACCATTATTAGTAGTAATGACCAATGTGTTTTCAATTTCACTTAAATTTTCAGTTTTTGTAATATTTGGTATTGTTATAATAGCCCAAATAATTAAAACTGCTATGCTAATTATTAAGCATACATTTAAATTTTTTGTTTTAACTTTGTATTCTGGTATCTTCTTTTCCTTTAAATAATATTGGTGCATATTTTTAATATCTAAATCGTTCTTTATATCAAGCACTATAAAAGGAAGTGCTACAATAATAATTAAAAGTGTATTAATGATTGTTATATTAAATGGGATCATATTATTTATTGTCAGTATAATATTTGGTATAACTATAATTGCTAATAACAATATAAGGATCATTTCATAAACATAGTAGTTCTTAAATGCCTTATTTTCTTTTTTCATCATTTTTTTAAATTCATTTTTTTCCATAATTTTCTCCAATTTACTTAACATTATCATAAATGTGAACCTCATACGATTTAAAAAAAGTTGCTTCTAATATCACTATTAGAATTTTCTCCATTTAATAATAATATTATTATTAATGTAGGGAGACATAAACTCGGATAGTTCCTACCCTATATATAAATAACCTATATATTCCAACCCTCGTGGTAATCATACCATATGTAAGCATAAAAGTAAATGCTTTTGGAAGTAAAAAAAGGAAAAATCTAACTCACGAATTAATTCTAGTGGAGTGCAATTTTTGTTTATTCAATAAATTACTATTTATAAATTTCAATAAATTTATTCAAGTTTTCTTGATGATAATTTGCACCTTTAATCTTTTTAGCAGAGTTCATTACATATTTTGTGCCATCATTTAGAATAATTGTGATTCTTTTATATATAAAATCTTCATTTTTAATTTTTATTTTCTTAATCTCTTCTGGCTTTATATCAATATATCCATTAATATCAATTTGCATAACTCTATGGTCATCAAGTATAACGGGGATTAGACAAATTTCATTTTCATTCTTATTAACAAAATATCCACTTATATTATTTTTTTGTTTAGCCACCTCAATTAGTCCTCCAACTGCTCCAAGAACTATTGGTAATGCTGATTGAGGTTTGAAGGTGTCAAAGCAATAATTATATTCATTTCCAAAACGATTGATTCTTTTAAATAAATTTTCTACATTTTCAAGCAACATATACTTTTCATTATTGTATTCTTCCATATTTTTGACGCTCCTTTACAAATTATTATTTATTTAACTAATTCTATAATGGCCAACTATATCATCACGATATTCTAAAATATCTTCTTCATAATATCTTTGATAAGGATTAGCATGATGAATAATAAAAGTTATTCCTTTTTTATTTCTGTTATCTGATACTATTCCAATATGTTTTTTAAATACAACAATATCTCCACCTTGCCACTCATTTATTTTATTTATATCAGTAGTAAGACTTATAGCATTATTATCTAAATATATTTTTAAATTTTGAACTCTTCTAAAATCTATCTTTTTATCAATACTATCTATATTATATAAATCTTTATTGGCTTTAATATCTTCATTTACTAATATCATTAAATCATAGCCTGCATCTTTTAGGGCAAAGGCTACTACATCAGTGCAAACTCCGTATTCATCATTAGGATAGCCTGTAGTATAATATTTACTCTTGTATTTAGGTTTTGTTTTTATATAATCTCTTGCATTATTTAATATATCTGTTTGATCATCTATACCATCATTATCTTTATCTATCTTACTCTTATAAGTTATTATATTAAAATCTTTATTTGTATATTTTTTATGCGGAATATAATTAAAATAATATAATGCATATAGAACTATAATTATTAATATTACTATTGCTGAAGTAGTAATAATTATTATTTTCTTTTTCATAATACCTCTTTCTTTAAATTATTATTTTTCTAATATTGTGTCCAATGTTTTTTTATCTATGTTTGTTAGTTCATATCTTTTTTTGTTTATTTCAATATTAAAATAATGATCAGGATTATATAATATTTTGGCAATATTATTATTATTAACATCAAATAATTCTATTTCATATTTAGGTGATGGAAGTGTTACTGCGCCAGTCCATACTTTTGAACTATTTATTATTGATATAATAGTATTTATTTGTTTTTCTTCTGTAATTTTTTGATGACCTTTAACCTTTATACTTTTTGTTTTTGATATAGTATCTTTTATTATATTTGGTAACTCTATAGTTCCTTCTTTTTGTAATGTAAATGTACCAAAGTTATTATCACAATCCATAACTGCGATTAAATCTTTTTCTTTTCCTAATTTGCAAGTTGTTTTACTATATTTCTCATCATTTGGTATTAAGATAATTTCATTATTTTTATTAATTGTAAACTCTCCTTTTACTTCTTTATCACCTTTGAAAAAAGCAAACTTATTTTTTCCAGTTCCGTGAAAATTGATAAAAGAATCTTTAATATACTTATATTCTCCTTTGCTATTTATTTCAGTTAGTGTCCAAGCTGTTTCTAATTTCTTTAATAATTCTATAGTATCTCCACATATACAGTTTTCACAACAATCTTTACTATTTTCATATAATTTGCTTCCATCATCATTATTTTCAGTTTCTATATAAGTATTTATTTTATCATATATAGTTAGTCCTAATATTTTTATTTTTAGGCCATCATCATATCCTTTTGTTGATTCAGTATTAATGGTATGATATTTTGTTACTTCATATAAAATTGCTTTATACTCTACTGAACCTCCATCTTTTAATTTCATTGGTATTGGAATGAGTGCCAAAATTAATATAATTACTACTATAAAATTTATCTTTTTCTTTTTCATTTTTCTTCTCCTTTATTAAGCCAGCTTATAGTATCTTTTATGGTGTCTTTCATATCTCTATTTTTATATCCTAACTCTTCTTTAGCTTTTTTATTACTAAAATTAGAATTAGAGGATAATGTATATAATGAATACTTTGTAAAGAGAGGTGTTTGTTTTTTTAAATTATAATATGCTTCAAAAAAAGGTGCTATTATTTTTGCTAAACAAATTGGTAATACTATTTTTATTTTTTTTATACCTTGTACATCACATATTAAATCAGATAATTCTTTGATTGTTATATATCTATTTGATAAGATATAGCATTCTCCTTTATTATCTTTTTTAGAGGCAGTAATAATAGCGGCCGCTACATCTCTAACATCAACAAAATCATATCCTCCTTTTACTGTGGCAAATAGTTTTCCATTTGATACTTCTCTTACTAATTCAGTTAAATGGCTATTACCATAATCATATGGTCCTATAATTCCTGATGGATGAATAATACAAGCATTTAAGTTTTTATTTTTAACTGCATTCATAACATATTTTGCTGCTTCGGCTTTTGTTTTGGCATATAATCCATGAACTTCATCAGGATTAAAATCAGTTATTTCTTCTATTAAATCATTATTTTCTTTCTCTGGAATGGCATGTACACTACTAATATAAATAAGTTTAGCTTTTGTTTCTATTACTTTATCTACTACATTTTTAGTACCATTAACATTTACATTATAAACAAGTGGATTATATTTAGTCTTTATGTATACAACTGCTGCACAGTGAATTACAAATACTTCTTTACCATCTATGTTTTCAAAAAGAGGTAATAAGGTTTCTTTCTTTGTAACATCTCCATAATATATTTTGCACTTTAATTTTTCTAATGATTTTATTGATTCGCCATTTAAAACGAAAGCTCTTATTTCATTATTATCATCTTGTTCTAACTTTCTTATAATATTATTTCCTAAAAAGCCATTTGCTCCTGTTACGATATAGATTTTTTTCATAGTTTTCCTCCTATCTAATAACTTCTCTATATAATTATATCATTAATTAGATAAATTAAAAAGAGCTAGAATGTATCTAACTCAATTATTTTATTCTATACATCTTCTTCTCTCATCATTCTTCATACCTAACTTCACTCATATAGTTAAATCCACTTAAGAAATAATCGTATTGATATTCTCTTACTCTATTTTCCATAATATCATTTATTGGTATAAGTGTTAAATCTTTTAATACTACATATTTATATGTAAAAGTTAATACTTCATCATAATATTTAGTTAGCTTATTAATTTTTACTGTAGTAGTAACTGTTTTATTTAAATCAGTATCAAAATAACTCATTAATTCATAAAAGGCTTTATCTGTTTTTACTATTCTTTCATTATATATTCTAATTACTTTTTCACCTTCATAATTACCACTTACTTTTTCAGTAGTAGGATACTTCTCATTACCATAATTCTTACTATATAAAATATTATCTTTTACATAAACATAATTAGACATAAAATCATAATCTATTTTTTTACCAAGAAATTCTGTTGAATATTCCCATTTTAGATAATCACTTAAGCTATAATTAGCTTTTAAATACATATCATAACTATCATTTATTTTATTATCTGTATTATTATCATGTAGTGTATATATAGTATCATTATAATCATAAAATTTTATATCTGGTCCAGCATCAGGAGTAATATTCATAACTTTAATATTTTTATCTACATCATATACTTTTTTATAAATAAATTCTCCATTATCTAATTTTTTCGGATTGAAAATATATATGGAATTATTATTTATAAAGGAGTATTTACTAAAACATGTATCTTCGTTTAATATTTCTCCACTAGTTAATTTTAAATACTTTTTATCTGGGTATTTCTTTTTTAATTCTTCTAAAATAGATGTTGCCTCTTTAGGTGTACGATCTATTGGCATTGGTTTATTACTTATTATAGCAATAATAACCACTATAGATATTAATATAACAATTCCTATAATAGCATAAATTATTTTTTTATTCTTCATATCACACCTACTTTTCTATATATCCACTTGTCTTTTCTAAGTACATATTATCAGTTACTGGTTTATATCTTTCTCCATCATATTCATCATTAAATCCATTATATGCCTTATATATTTCATTTGTTTTGGTATCATAAACTCTTTCATAGCCAAGTGTGGCATCACTTTGTTTTTGACTCATAATATCAAAAGATGTATTTCTTTTATTCCATGAATCCATTATTCCATCACTAATCTCATTACCTATTGCTCTAATTTGCTGGAAATTTTTCATGACTGCGTCTTGTTGTTGATTAAATCCATTTATAAATGTATCTGTAAAACTAAGTGAAGAACAAATAGTATTTAATGTATCTTCCCAATCAATAAATTCATCTTTTGGTGTAGTAATAAAAATCGTATCATATACACTTAAGTATTGTATATCTATTTGTTTTCCTGAAATTATATTTTCATAAACATAATAAGTACCTACATCATATACATAAGCAGTAAATATTCCTTCTCCCTCTTTACCATTAGCATCTTTAAATGTTGCTCTTAATATATCTCCACCTAAACTGCCTTTACCTAAATTCTCACTTACAGTAAAATCTGTTAAAGTTGGAAAGGTAAATGCAGCCGTATTATTTAAAGTACCTAAATCATTAAATATTTTATAAAATCCTTCGGTATCTTTAGTGGCTATTACACTAGTTTTAGCAAACATATCATTTGGATAATATTTTTGTTGCCATCTTTTGGCATCTTCTGATTTATTATAACCTTCTGTTTTCATATTTAAGAAAAATTGATAAAGTGGTTTATCTGGATTATATACTTTAATTGTATAATGAATATAATCTCCTAGTGTATCTACTTTCCATCCTTTTGGTATCTTAATAGAAAACTCATTTGTTTTATAATCTTCAAGTTCTATTTTACTAGCCTCTGATTTTACTATTTTAATGTTTTTATCTGGATTATAAAATAGTCCTTTATCATTATCTCTAGTTAATAAAAGAATACCTCCTATTACTATGAATATAACTACACTTATTATAATTAGATTTTTTTTAGAAATATTTAATTTCCCTATTTTTATCATCTCGTTCCTACTTCCTTATTATTATTATAAGTTAAATGTCTAAACAGAACAATAGACTTGTCTTAAAAATCATTGTTTTTGCTGGAAAGTTATTTTTATTGTTTAAAATGTATAGTATAATAGTGCTTAAGGAAGTGATGTTTATGAATTTTAAAGAAGTTTTAAATAAGTATTTGAAAGAATTAAATTGTTCTTCAAAAAAATTATCAAATGAATCTGGGCTATCTGAATCTGTTATAAGTAGATATAGAAGTGGTGAAAGAACTCCAGTAAAAAATAGTGAACAATTGAATAAATTAACTAATGCTCTTTTTAATATTGCTAAAGATAATAATAAAAATAAATATACTTTTGATAAAATAGAAAGTGATTTTAATAGTACATTAGCTAGTGATGACTTTGACTATACTACATTTAGTAATAATTTAAATACTTTAATAACATCACTAAACATAAATACTCATGAAATGTCTAAGTATATTGTATTTGATGCCTCGCATATTTCAAGAATTAGATATGGTAAAGCTAAGCCATCTAATCCAGTAGAATTTTCAAATAAAATATGTTCTTATATTTTAAATAGATATAAAAATCCAGATGATATAAATAATTTAATGATGATTATTGGATGTAAAAAAAGTGATTTATCAAATGAAAAAATCTATAGTACTTTATTTAATTGGTTAACTAGTGAAATAGTTCCTGTTAAAAATCAAATTTCCGATTTTTTACATCATCTTGATTCATTTAACCTAGATGATTATATAAAAGTAATAAAATTTGATGAATTAAAAGTTCCTAGTATTCCTTTTTATAAAGCAAAAACAAAACATTATTATGGTATTGAAGAAATGAAACAAGGTGAACTAAACTTTTTTAAAGGGACTGTTTTATCTAAATCTAAAGAAGATATATTTATGTGTAGTGATATGCCTATGGAAGATATGGCTAAAGATATAGATTTTGGTAAAAAATGGATGTTTGCTATTGCTATGTGTTTAAAAAAAGGACATCATCTAAATATTATTCATAACTTAGATAGGCCTTTTAATGAAATGATGTTAGGTCTAGAAAGTTGGATTCCTATTTATATGACTGGCCAAATATCTCCTTATTATTTAAGTAATCTTAAAAATAATATATATAATCATTTAAACTATGTATCAGCAGCAGCAGCTTTATCTGGAGAATGTATAAATGGTTTTCATAATAAAGGTATGTATTATTTAACTACTAATAAAAATGAAATTGAATACTATAAAGAAAAAAGTGATTTACTTCTAAAAAAAGCTAAACCACTTATGGAAATTTATAGGGAAAGCAATATAAAGGAATACCATTTATTTTTAAAGAAAGATGAAAATATAGAATGTGATAGAACAAGATATATTTCTTCATTGCCTTTATTTACAATTAGTGATGAATTATTAATTAAAATCTTAAAAAGAAATAAACTTACAAAAGAAGAAATTGATAAGATAATTAAATATAAAAATAATGAATTTAAATATATGAATAGTATTCTTAAAAAGAACAAAGTATTTGATTATATTTATGTTATTAAAGAAGATGAATTTATAAGTGATACTCCTTCCCTTTTATTAAATAATTTATTCATAGATAAAACAATTAACTATACTTATAAAGAATATATCGAACATTTAAAATTAACAAATGAATATTCTAAGAATAATAAAAACTATAATATCTTAACTGAAAAAGATAAAACTTTCAAAAATATAACGATAACTATTTTAAAAAATAATCATGTCATTATTTCAAAGAATTCTAATCCAACAATACATTTTGTTATTAGGCATCCCAAGTTAGTTGCCGCTATTGAAAGTTTTAATCCTCTTGTAAAGGAATTATAATTTATAATATTAATTATTTTAATAGAGGATTAGAAATTGATCTAATCCTCTTTTTGTTATACAAGTAAAACCTTTCTTCTTAAATTGTTTATACTTTTCTTAATATTTTTTATATTTAACTAAATAATATTGGTATATTACCATATAGTATTATTCTTAATATTCCTATTAATACTAAATGTAATGGATAGTATAGATAGAAGAACCATTTTAACCATTTTGTTTTTCCTCTTTCGCCATTATATTTTTTTAAAAGAGGATATACTAGTACTGCAAACAAAGATATTATTCCATATATTTTATTTACAAAGATAAATGATATTAAAGCATATAATGATAACCATAACATCATTGCTTTCATTTGTTTATTTAAATTACCTCTAGCAGAATACATAGATAGTATACTCATTACCGCTATTGAACTAAAGTCAGCAGGAAAAGCTATTATATTTATTAATATTACTAATATCCATTTTTGATATTCTTTTAATTTATTATTACCATTAGCTACATATAAAGCTACTACTGCCCAAGCTAGTGACCACATAATACTAGTTTGATTAAATACACTACCAGTAGCAAATGGTATATAATTTATACCAAAGGCAAAACAATAAGCAAAGTGTGATATTATAGCAAAGATAAATAATCTTGTTATATATTTTTTTAGATTCTTAGTATAATAATAGCCTTCACATATAAAGAAGAACATTATAGGAGCAGTCAACCTACCAATAACATGTAATATTATTGGTATGATATTATTTTGCATATTAGGGTATAAAAGATCTGCTAGATGATCTATTGTCATAGCTATTATTGCTATTATTTTTAAATGATTTGAATTTAATTTTTTCATATTTATTCCTCTATAATTATTATATCAAAAAAAGTAGAATATTTCATCTACTTTAGATTAATTTTATTTATTTCCTAATGAGCTTATAATCTCATTAGGTGATAAGAAGCCTGTAGTCTTCTTATCAAATATTTATTTTATCTAAGTTGTTTTTTACTTAGGATACTAATTCCTATTAAGTTACAACCTGCTATAAATACAATCATATAGTATACAACATATTTTCTACTTAAAATACTCAAGTCAGATATTCTCCATGCAATAGATGAAGGTAATATATCATTAGTCACTTCGTATACTTTTCTTTTAGTTCCAGTGAGATATTTAGCATTTTTTACGTTTTCTACTACTAGCCCGTTGTCAGCTACTATAGTTTGATTTACATACTCTGGTTCTTTTAAATGTTCTAACATTAAAAATGATAAAATTGATAAACCAAATACTATAATTGTAGATATTACTACAGTTAATGTTTTATCCGCAAATAGGACTGATAATAAAGTAAATAATGAAGTAAATGATATAGTAAGAAGGATAACTTCTCCAAGTAATTTTAATATTTCTATAGTACCAAGTCCACTAGGTTCTAAGAAGAATAAACCAAATATAAGTATAATGAACATATAAGTAAATAAGCACATTAATCCTTCAATTATACAAGTAATCAAATAAGATAAATATATTTTGGGTCTGCTATAACCTGATATTATTTTATAGTTAATAGTTCTATCAGAAAAATCACTTCCTACATGTAAACTAGTAAATATTGCTATAAAGAAACCTATAAATGCACTAAAAAACCAAATTATATTATAACTTACTTCTGTACTACCAGTTTTAATATAATTATACTGTGTTATACAAATAAAGATAGTTATTATAAATATTATTATTATAGAGCTAAGAAAAGCACCACTATTTTTTATTCTAAATAATTCTGATTTTATTAACTTATTCATTTTCTCCTCCTAGTAACTTTAAGAAATAATTTTCTAATGTATCTTTTTCTTCTTTGATATCTTCTATTTCTATTTTATTATTATTTAGTTCTGTTATAAATTTAGGTATATTTATTTTATTATATATAGTTATTTCTTCTTTGCCTGTTTTTTCATAATTTATATTATTATCATCTAAGTATTCTGCTAATTTATCAGTGTCTTTTATTTTTACTGTTGTTTTCTCTCTTATTTTACTATTTAACTCTTCATAACTTATTTCTTCTACTATATGACCTTTATCTATAAATCCATAATTAGTAGCAATTTTTGATAATTCATCCAAATAATGACTTGATATTAGTATTGTTATATTACTTTTTTTATTTAAATCTAATACTAATTTTCTTATTTCTATTATACCTTCTGGGTCTAATCCATTTATTGGTTCATCTAATATTAATAAGTCTGGATTGCCTACTAGGGCACAAGCTATCATTAATCTTTGTTTCATTCCTAATGAGAATGTTCTAACTTTTTTATTTTTTTCTTTTAATAAGCCTACTTTATCTAATAAGCTATCTATTTCTTCATATGAAGTTATTCCTTTTATTTTATATACTTCTTTTATATTATCATAAGCATTCATATTATAGTATAAATATGGATACTCAATAATTGCTCCTATTTTCTGTCTCTCTTTATTTATATTTTTATCTTTATTTGATATTCTATAAATAGAATATGTACCACTAGTAGGTTCTTCTAATCCACAAAGTAATCTAATTAACGTTGTTTTACCTGCTCCATTTTTACCTACTAGTCCGTATATGCTTCCTTTTTCAATATGTATATTTAAATTATTTAATGCTTTAAAATTACCATATTTCTTTTCTAAATTTTTTACTTCAATTATATATTCCATGATTAGCCTCCCTCTATAATCTATAATCATTATATCAAAAAAAGTAGAATATTTCATCTACTTTAATTTTTTTATCAAATATTTTTTTAAAATTTGGCTTAAATTTGGCTTAAATTTGGCTTAAATTTGGCTTATTTTATTTTTTCTTGATATTTCTTAGTTAAAATATAATCAACATTTCTAATTTGCTTATCATTTTCTCTCACTAGAAAACCATTTTCGAGCCACTCTTTAATCCAGTTATTCGCTGTATTCAGGCTTATCTTAAAATGACTTGCTATATCTTTAGCCTTAATTTTACCATTATTTAATATATAATTTGCTATCCATCTTTCTCTTTTATCTAGTGTATCTAAGATATTTACCTCTTCTTTACTATTCAAATATATTTCTTTTACTAAGTGATAATTAAAAGGATTTCTTACCATTACATATCCTTCTTTATATCTATTCATAAACCATTCAGTATAAAAAGCCACTATATCAGTTCTTCCACTTACATTTAATATCATAATTACATCACATCTAATATTATAACACAAATATAAATTTATTAATTATACAATTAATTTATTATACAAAATCATATTATTGCAAAAACAATCTCATTCATTTATTTGTTATAATAAAAATATAAGGTATATGCCATAACTCCAAAAAAATCAATAGTTTTCTGACTTTTTTGGAGTTATAACACTTTTTTTGATATTTTTTTAGGAATATTTACTTCAATATTTAAAAAATACATAAGTTTTAAGCCTATGTATTTATATTTAGATTAAATTGATTTTTAAAAATATATTTTTGATATTAACAAGTAATTACACTTTAGCAGGTACAATAATACTATTAATTACCTTGATTGCAGCTATTGTATTCTCAAATGATATGTCTTTTGCATAAGCATAATTATTTTGATAATTTTTCCACAGTGATTTTAGTTTTGAATCTTCATTAATTAATTCTATGTATTTATCTGCATTTTCTATATAATTTAACGTTTCTCGTTTTTCAGATGTATTAAATATTGCTTTTCTTAAAATAGTTTTATCAATATCATTCCATTTTAAATTAACAAACATATATAAATCATAATAATCTTTCATTCTAGTGTTATCAATATTTCTACTAATTATTGCTTCAAATTTTTCTGCAATTATTGTTTCATAATTATAAGTCATAATGTTAACTATTTCATTATCAAATAAAGTTTTATATTCAAACTGTACTTCTTTATAAGTAATAACATCACCAGTAGTTATATCAATCATTAAATTAGTTCTAAGACCATCAAATTCTGCTTTTAAGTTAATATTAAAACCAGAATATAATTCTTCCTCTCTAATATCTTTAATATTTTCTATCTCAAGTTTAATATTATCTTTTAAATCAATACTTATAATTTCATTTACAACTTTAGTAATGGTAGTTCTATCTAACGGTAACCCTTTAATAGTAGTATCTAAATCCATAGTACTTCTTAAATTTACTCCAAAGATAGACGATAATAATAAACCACCTTTAATTATAAATTTATCTTTATATTTAGATACTGATATTCTTTTAAGTAATGCCTCAAACATAAAACTTTGAATTAAATACTTATTAGGTATATTAGTACTTGATGCTAAATTGGACACTTTTGCTTTTAAACTATCTTTATTTTTAATCATTGAAGTACCTCAAAAGTATTTCTTACTTTGTTATAAATATTCATTTTCTTAGCATATTCATATAGTTTTAATGTATTCTTCTTTTTACTATAAAAATATTCTCTAATTGCCTTATTAAAAATTTCAACATCGATTTTCTTTTTATTTTTAATAATATCACAAATCGTCTTATCTAAATCATATACTCTAATTACATTGCCTGAATCTAATTTATAATTAATAACTCCTAAATCTAATAGTTCTTTTTTTGTATAGAACAAATTAACATTGTCTTCTTTTTGTAGTGAGCCTTTATATCCATTTTTAACTGTAATATCATACTTAATGGGTATTCTATTAGAAAAGCCATATAGATAAAGTGCCGTAGTATTAGAATAAATTGCATACTTACTCTTACTTTGTAAAATAACAAACTCATCCACTAATACATCTTTTTTAACATAAATTCCACGACTTACTCTTTCTATAACACCATTCTTAACAAGTTTAGTAAGATAAATTCTTGGAATGCCATTATTAACAATACTTTTTGTAGTTAAATAACCACTATTAAATAAATTTAAAATCTTCTTTTCATATTCCATGCTCATTTTCCTTTCACACTTAAATTATAACATATTTAAGTGTATTTGAAAATATAATTGCTGCTTTTTTTCTTATTTTTTTAATATTTTAAGTTATTTTTCAACATTAATATAGAAAAAAATACATAAGCTTTAAACCTATGTATTTATCTTTTTAATATCTTTGCTATTATCTTTTTAGTATTACGATATAATTTATAACCAATATCATATATATAATAACCAAACTTATCTAATATTAAATCAAACTCTCCAATATACTCTAAAACATTACCACCAAAGCCTCTTTTAAATTCATAAACACCATAATTTTCACTACCTGGAGTAAAGTTACCACTGATACCTCCAAAATCATATATTGGTAGCCCTCTTTCCATAGCTAGTTTAATCATTTCCATTTGCATTTTATACTGAGCCATTAAAGGCATATATTCTTTATATGTACCACCATAAACATAATTTAATTTATCTTTATCAAAAATAAATACTCCAGCACTTATAGGTATTTTTTTTCTTTTATCATTCATAACTGTATCATATAGTTTATCACCAGTACATTCTTTTAAATACTTATTTCTATCTAAATAAATTATCGTAAGAAGACTTCTATCCCCTAGAAGATTATTTAGATTTTTATAATATTCTAAAGATCTATCAAAGTGATTCTGTCTATTCGCAGTGCTTTGCATAACTTCTTTAAAATCACTAATATCATCATCATTACCCAGTATAACAAGTTCTAAAGGATACTTATCATATTTCCTAATGCATCTTCGGCATCTTTGATCCATACCCATCATGATATCATCCATGCTTTTAGTAATATCTAAATAATAACTCCATCTAAGTTGTATCTCATCTGTATATCCAGTAGTAAAACCATGATGTTTATATCCTAATTTAGTTAAATTATTCATAACCTCTTTATTACAAAAATCTGTGACTACATTACCACCATTATCATGTTTTTGATATTCTACAAATGGATCAATCTTTAATACTATGCCTTTTCTCTTTATTAAAAAGTTCTTTATTTTCTTAGTAAAAAAACTAAGTACTTCTGTATCGTTATAATCAAGTAGTACCCCTCTTGGAGCATAATATAAATATTTATCTAAATATACTTTTTTACCAATTATTAGAGATATTGCTACTAGTTTATTATCTCTTAATACTCCTACAAAATAATGTTTCCAACCAGTAAGTTCTTTTATTTGAGCCCAAGCATAACTTTGATAAAAACTACTACCTGGAAAATTATTACTTGCTTTTTCAAACTCTTCTTTTGTTAATTCTACAAACTTCATTACTATCACCTATCTTCTAGAGGAACTCTATTTTTTCTTAACTAACACTTTATTCCATATCTAAAGGTAAACTAACTTTAAATGTGGTTTTATCTTTATTACTAGTTACTTCTATCTTACCATTATGTAATTCTACTATCTGCTTACTAATAGCAAGTCCAAGACCACTACCACCAGTCTTACTAGTTCTTGAAGTATCAAGTCTATAGAAATTTTCAAATATTCTATCAAGTTTATCTTTAGGTATCATTTTACCTCTATTTATTACCTCAATATTAACTTCATTATTACTTTTATACATTTTAATATCAATATCTGTATTTTCTTTACTGTAACTTATAGCATTCTTAACTAAATTATTAAATACTCTACTAAGTTTATCTGAATCAGCATATATAGTTATATTCTCACCACTAGTAAATTTAATACTTTTATTAAGTTCTTTTACCATAGGATAAAAGTCATCTATTATCTGTTCTATCATCATATTAAGATTTAATTCTTCTTTCTCTAGAATAATCTTTTCTGAATTAAATCTTGCTATATCAAATAATTCATTTATTAATTCTTCTAAACGATATGATTTATTTAAAGCAAGTTCAATATATTTTTTTCTTTGCTCTAAAGGCATATCTTCAATTTCATCTAAAAGAGATAAATAGCCAATAACAACAGTTAAAGGTGTCTTTATATCATGTGCTAGATAAACAATTAATTCATCTTTTTTCTTTTCATTTTCTTCAGCTGATTTTTTATTTTTAATGGACTCACTTCTAAAATGATTTAATTTAACTTCTAACTCCTTCATCTCTGGAGGTAAATCTATATACTCTTCACTTCCATCAAATAACTTTTCTGATGAATCAGATATTATATTTATATATGATGTCATATGTTTTATTTCTTTATATAGTAATATTAAAAATATTATTATGGCCAATGTGGCTACTACTATATATACTGTACCATTATAATATAATTTATTAAATGTCTCAATAGATCTATAATAACTAACTGAATCTATATCATATAACCACTGAAAATCAGATAGTTCAATTATTCTCTTTAAAAGGATAAAAAATACTGCAATAATTGTAAAACTAATAATCATTTTTCCTACTAGTGTCCAGAATCTCTTCTTAAATAAATCTTCTCTATTACTTTTCAATTTTATACCCCACTCCATAAATTGTTTTTATATACTTTGGTTTGCTATAAGTATCTTTCATCTTTTCTCTTATATGTCTAATATGAACCATTATTGTATTATTATCTTTTTCAAAATAATTTTCTTTCCAAACACTTGAAAATAGAACATCACTTTTTACTACATTACCTCTATTCTCACAAAGAAGCCAAAATATAGCAAATTCTGTCTTAGTAAGTTCTACCCTCTCATTATTAAAAATAAACTCATGTGTATCATTATTTATTACTATACCTCTAAAATCTATTATATTTTCTTCTTTAACATTATTATATTTTTGATATCTTCTTAGTTGAGCTTTTACTCTAGCCATAAGTTCTAATGGTTCAAACGGTTTAGTTACATAGTCATCTGCTCCTATTGAAAGACCATTTATTTTATCGATATCTTCTACTCTAGCGGTAGCAAATATGATAGGAAAATTATATTTTTTTCTAATAATACTACATAGTTTAAAACCATCTATCTCAGGCATCATAACATCTAATATAGCCAAATCTATCTTTAAATTGTCTATATCTCTTACTACATCAGTACTAGAGTAATATTTAATAACATTATAATTTTCATTCTTTAAATATACTTCCAAAAGATCTGCAATTGCTTTTTCATCTTCTACTATTAGAATATTTGTCATCTTACCACTTCCTAAATTATTATAGCATATTTTTATTTACAAAATCTTAATATTTTCTTAAATAACTAATATTTTAGTATATATTCTTTGCTTATATATAATAAATATGGTTGATATATTTATTTGAGACAATACTTTGGCTCAAATAAACACTCTAGAACCTTAGATCTAGAGTGATCATAATAAACTATACATTAATACTACGATATTCTTTAATACCCTTATTCATAAGAATATAATATAAAATAATAGTTACTAAAATAATAATAAGTACATGCGTGCTAAGTAATAAATAGATATTTAACTTATCATATAAAGCAAAGATACCAATTACTGAGATAATTATAATACCCATATTAATAAATACCGCTACCATACTACTCATACTCTGTTTAACTACTTCCGTATCATTTGAAGCATTCATCTTAGGATATTTCAAATTAATAACTAATCCTAAAATACTAGATAAAGTAATAGTACTAATACTCATACTAAATATTAATAATATATAAATAATATTAACTTTAAATACTATAAAGAATATTAATTCAGATATAATAACAAAAGGTAATTCTATAATATATGGATAAATTATCTTAGACTTTAAAATATCTTTTTCACTAATAGGCAAACTCTTCGTAATATTTATCGTCTTACCTTCTAGTGATATTGATGAAGAAGTTATCGAAGTCATCAAGCATGAGAATAATACCAAGATATAATAAATAACTGGCATTGAAATATCTATACTTAACTCCTCATTACTAAGTAACATCTCTATAATACTATTTCCTTTAATACATAAAAGTACTGTTAATACTAGTACTAAAAGTAAACCAAATATGGTATTAAACATATATACTGGTGAAGAGAAATATCTCTTTAGTTCTTTCATAGTTAAAGCCTTAATAGGACTATTCTTTTTATATACTTCTTTTTTATTTTTATTCTTTCTTACTATACTCTCTTTAGAATTTGATATTATTTTAAAGTAATATTTACCTCCTAGTAAAATGAATAAGATAAATGGAATAATATTCATTAGTAATAATTTAATAAATACCATGATATCAAACTTATCTATTAATGTAGTATAGGCTCCTACTGGGTAATATATTCTTGTTAACATATCATTAATACTTGAGGCTTTGCCTGCTATATCTTCTATAAAATTATTTAAATTAAAACTTAAGAAAAAGATACCCATAAAGATAATACTAGATAGTATTGTTTGAATTATCTTCTTTGATTTAAATTTACTTGATACCAGTTTAACCAAATAACCTAAGATACTAGATATAACTGTAGGTATAATTGGTATTAGTATAGTCATAATAAAAGATATTATATAAAAACTTATACTAGGATGTTCAAAGTAGATATAGATTACAAAAGCTGGTAATAAGAACATTAAGTTATATATATACTGAAATAGTATTAATTTAAATATTCTAACAAATAGTATTTGACTTCTTTTTATTGGCAAGGAAAATAATAAGTCATTATCTTTACATTCAAATAGTATTCCTTGTGATTTATAGATACCTTCAATTATCGTTATAATACTAACCATAAAGATAAATAAACTAAGCATTACATAAGTTAAACCTATTTCATGTAAGGGCTTACCTATCACATAGGCATAATAACCTATTGAGTAAGCTACTACTAAGAAAAGAAATACTGGTAATAATATCTTCTTTTTAGTACTAGCATTCTTACCCGCAGAATACTTAAACATATTCATATCTTCAGTAAGAACAGCTTTTAATAGTGATAGTGTTTTCATTATTTTTCACCTAGTTCTAAGAAGACCTGCTCTAATGATTCATCACCTTTGATATCTTTCATCTTACCTACTTTAACAATAGTTCCATCTTTAATAATAGCTACTCTATCACATAGTTTTTCTGCTACATCAAGAATATGAGTAGAGAAAAATATTGTCTTACCATTCTTAGTCATATCCCTCATTATTTCTTTCATGTCATAGACAGCTTTAGGATCTAAGCCAACGAATGGTTCATCCATTATTAGTACTTTAGGATTATGAGCTAAAGCAGCGATTAAAGCAACCTTTTGTTTCATACCATGAGAAAAACTTGATATATCATCATTCAATTTATCTTCTATCTCAAACATTTTAGCATACTTTAGCGTATTTTCACTTCTTATATTCTCTGGTACTTCATACATATCACATATAAAATTAATAAAATCAATTGCTTTCATATTTTCATATAAATCAGGATTATCTGGTACATAAGCCATTATTTTCTTGCATTCTAGAGGTTCTTCTTTAATACTTTTATTATCTATTAAAATATCCCCTTCTTCAAAATCTAGAATACCCATAATACTCTTTATCATCGTCGTTTTACCTGCGCCATTATGACCTATAAAAGCAAATATCTCACCACTTTCTATTTTAAAACTAACATTCTTTAATACTTTCTTTTTACCATTATAAGTCTTACTTACATTTTTTATTTCTATCATAAATCCTCCATATCACTTACATAGTATATCAAATTATTTATTATAAAACTTTAATATTTTCTTAAGATTATTATTTTTTAAACTTAACTACTATCTCTCCTATACCACCATCTAATTTAATAGTATTAGTGCCATTACCAAGAGTACTATTATCTCCTACCTCTATATCATTAATAGTTACTTTACCAATACCTTTATTCACTTCAAATCTATAATTATCAAAAGTATTTAATAGATTTAAAGATAACTTACCTACTCCTGAAGAGATACTACTATTACCTGTAATATTTGAAGTAATTTTAACTTCTCCTACTCCAATATCTAAATCTAAATCATTAATACTACCATTATTAATAGTAAAAGTACCTGCTCCTGTATCTATATCTGCTCTCTTTGAATAAAGATTATTAATTAAAGTAGTACCTGTTCCTAAATCAATATCTAACTTCTCAGTATTAATACTATCTATATTTAAATTACCTGCTCCTGTATTAATATCAATTTCATTTAAGTTAGTATCAGGTATAGTAATAATAAGTTCACTCTTTAACTTACTATTAGTAAGATGATAGCCTTCTTCTTTTATTTTTAATTCATTATTATCTATTTTATATTTAATATGTTTGTTATTAGTTTCTATTATAAAACTATTTCCAGGCTTAATAACTAAATTACTAGAATTAACATCTATATCTAAATACTTAATATTCTCGGTACTTTGATTCAATAATATACTAGTATTTTCTTCAATAACATTATCTTTACTGAACATACTAGTAAAAGCATATAATCCTCCTACTATAGAGAAGAATATTGTAAAAGTTAAAAATAAACCAAAAGCAACTGCTAGAGACTTAATAATTCTTTGTCCTGTGCTCATTTAATATCTACCCCACCAAACAAACAACTAGCATTTACATAGATAGTATATTTCTTATCTTCATTATTTTTCTTTTTATTATTTACTCCACCAAAGATAGAATTAGATTTAATTTTAATATTAACATCATCAGGTACAATAATATCTATACCCCCAAAGACACTACTAGCATTAATAACAACATCTTCTTTAATTTTAGCCTCTCTCAAATCACAAGTAATACTACCAAAGACACTATTTAAAGTAGCTCCTTTAAATTCTTCATTAGGAAAATCAATTCTTTGTCCTGAGAATGTAGCACAGTATTCATTATCTTTAGTATTCTTATTATTTAATTTCTTTATTTCATTATTAATCTTACTATTGAAAGTATTTTTAAATATTAAAGATAAACCTATTATAACAATTATACTAGGTAATAATAACTTCCATATTAAATTAAAATCTATAATATTTTGCATTCCAAGTAATAGAATAACTCCTACTAAAAGACCAATGATATTGCCTGTTTTATCTTTATTAGTAAATAAGCCTATAAAACATGGTACAATAATAACTAAAGTCCACCATCCATCAAAAAAGATATCTATATCAGTAATACCTATAGTATTAAGTCCAATAATAACTCCAATTATAACCAAAATAATTCCCCATAAAATATTTTTTATATTATTCATTTCTATCTCTCCAATCTTTATATTATTTATGCACTCTATAGTTTGTAATCTATAGAGTGTTAACTTAAGCCATAAGTCTTAAGTTAATATGCTAAACGCATCTATCATATAGAAGCCGAATCTATATATCAAAAAGAAACTACTTAAGTAGTAACTTAAGAGCTTCTTTTATTTGTTCTTCTAATTTAAGTTCTGGATTTACTTTGCCAACTATCTTCTTAACATCAGCTTGTTTATAACCAAGTCCAAGTAGAGCCTCAGTAAGTTCATTAGAATGATCTTCTCTCTTAAATAGACCTGTATTAATAACATTAAGTTTACCTTTTAAGTCAAGAATAACTTGTCTAGCAACTTTATCACCAATCTTAGGAAACTTCTTTAGATAATTAATATTTTCTGTTTCTATGGCTTCTTCAATCATAGTAATAGAACCGGTGGCAAGCATAGGAAGAGCCATTTTAGGACCAAGTCCTTTGACAGATATTAATTTTAAAAATAATTCTTTTTCTTCTTTGGTTTTAAATCCATATAAAGAATATTCATCTTCAGCTACTTTAGTATAAGTATATATAGTATAATTTTTACCTATCATAAAACCATAAGGATTAGGTACATATATTAAGTATCCAATACCATTATTATCAATAATAACATAACTAGGTTCTATTTCTTTTATTTCCCCGCTGATATATCCATACATATTATTTCATTTCCTTTATATCTTTAGTAGTTACTTTATTAAATAAATTATCCTCTATATCTTTTACCATATCATTCTCTTTATGAATTTTATCTATTGCTTCTTTAATCATAATACCAAGTAATTCTCTGTAATCAATATTTTTATCATCAAATAGATGATGTGAAAAGAAATTGGGAATGGTATTAACTTCATTTACATATAATTTTTTCTTCTTATTATCATATACATAATCTATTCTTGCTACTCCAGATAAAGCAAGTACTTTATAAGTCTTTTTACTAGTTTTTTCTATCTCTTCAGTTAAAGTCTTAGAAATATCCGCTGGAAAGATTCTTTTGAAAGTATCATCTTCATTATCTTTACGATATTTATCATAATAGTTACATGGTTCATCTTTAATAATTTCTTCAATTACACTACCAATAAGTTTACCTTTACTAAGTAGTACTGCCATATTAAATTCTCTTCTGTCAGCAATATACTCTTCTACTAGAACTCTCTCATCATTCTTCATTGCTTTTTCTATTGATGACTCTAATTCTTCTTTTCTATTAACTATCTCAATACCAATACCACTACCAAGTCGTGCTGGTTTAATAATAAGTGGATACGATAATTCTTCTATCTTCTTAAATATATCTTCCTTATCTAATTTATAATCACTGTCAGAAAAATAAACATAATCTACTACCGGGATATCATTACCATTAAGTACTTCTTTGGTAAATACCTTATCTTGACATAAACTTGAAGAATAAATATCACTACCTACTATAGGGATACCAAGTGTTTCTAAATATCCAACAATGCTACCATCTTCAGTATATTTACCATGTACCATTGGAAAAGCAAGATGTATTTCTTTATATACTCTTTTAATTAATCCTGTAGTTTGAAGTATGAATTTACCATTCTTATTAATAAGATTAACTTTTGTAGCATATCTATCTATTAATCTAAAATCTTTATAGCTATCGATATATCTTAACATACCACCACTATAAAAAGTTAAATCTTTAGTAATATAGATAGGTACTACTTCATATCTTTCTTTATCTATATTATCCATTGCTTGAATAGCAGTTAGTACAGATAGATCATGTTCTAAACTTCTTCCTCCAAATATTACTCCAATACTTAATTTCATCTTAACACCTCTTACCTATATTATATAATAGTTTTTTCTATTTTTAAAGTAAAATTAATAAACTTGACATTTATAAAGTAAAGTAACGAAAAGAGAAACCATTATTAGTTTCTCTTAAGGTTAATCACTAACTAGTCCTTTACCTACTTTTTTATCTCCTAGATAAAGTTCATATCTATCCCCATCATTTCTTTCTATATTTTCTTCTGCCTCAAAGACAACCATAGAATTATCTCCCGGAAAAACCTGGGTAGTGCTTTCTAAACTAAATATTCTAACATTATAAGTCTTGTCATTTATAACCATTTTATACTTATAATTAACTGATACTACTTTATCTAAGCCACCTTCTTCTTTAACGTAAAAGTAATTTTGTGCATATACTCTTTTTCCACTAGAAGATGAAGCAGTAGATTCTATTTTGTTTAATGAATTATCCGCAAGTTTGCTATTAGTACTTAGACTTGCATATATCTCATCAACATTTAAATCACTAATTTGTATACCATTATTCTCTTCATTTAAAGTCTTTATCATATATTCTTTCATGTCTTCTTTAGATATATTTTCAATTTCAGTATTTTCTATTTTTGAAATATATTCTTTAAAAACCTTATCTAATAATGAGTTAATATACGCTGTACCATCTAATGATTCATCATCTTTATAATTTAGAATAAAGTCAACTGGTGAAGTAATTTTAAAAGTTAAACTACCATTAGCAAATATTTCGGATTCACCTATTCTACTATCAACAAAATTATTACTTTGAGCTACCCATCTATAATCAGTATATCCTCCTACTTTTAAGAAATATATATCACTATTTCTTGCTTTGTCATCCCATTCTTGTTCATACACACCTGCTGAAGTAAATACATTAATAGGTTCTTTCTCATTCATTATTAAAACAGCTTGATCAATGTTAACATAAACTTTCACCATATTTGTATTTTCATTAACCTTAGTTTTATATATGATATCATCACCATCATATCTAACACTTACATCCTTATTTTCTTCAGTTTTCTTACCAAAACTACATCCTGTAAATAATACTAACATTATCATAATTAGTACTACAAAAAATTTCTTTTTCATTTTTTTCTCCTCTAAATATTTAACAATATAATTATATCAAAAATTTAATATAAATACCAGTCTTTTAAAATAAAAAGAACTATTATTAGTTCTATATGCTAACTTTATCTGTAACATAATCTTCAATTAATGAAGAAGATGCAAGTAGAGTATTATTAAAATCTTTTAGTTTAGATAAATATTCTTGATAATCTTTATTATTATTTAAAATATTTTCTTTTTCTTTAATCAACTTATCTACTTCTAAATATCTATCATCATTTTTATATTCTAAGTTAACTGCTTCCTTTTGAAGTTTTTTTATTTCTTCAATTAAGTCTATTACTTCCTTATTACTTTCTAAAGTGTTAACTATTAATTTATATTCTTTATATTCATTAGAATTATTTATGGAATTAAATAATTCCTCAATACTACTTTCAATCACTTCTTAATTACCCCTTCCATAGACCAAGTTTTAATATCTGTAATAACAACATCTACTATTTCACCAAGGTATTTGGGATCACAGTCTACATTTACAAGTTTCATTGTATCTGTATACCCCATCATCTTACCACCTTTATCTGATGGTCCTTCAATTAAAACTTTGACTACTTTATTCAAATATTTATTATTTGCTTCTTTTGCATATTTATTTACAAGTTCATTTAATCTTTGTAATCTTTTTTCTTTTTCTTCTAGAGAAACACTATCTTTTATTTTAGCAGCGGGTGTTCCTTCTCTAGGAGAATATATAAAAGTATAGGCTAAATCATACTTAAGTTCATTATATACTTTTAATGTTTCTTCAAAATCTTCTTCTGTTTCATTAGGAAAACCTACTATTATGTCAGTGGTGATACTAACATTATCTATCTTATTTTTTAATTTATAAAATAGCTCTTTATATTCATTTATTGTATATCTTCTATTCATCTTCTTTAATATACTATCAGAACCACTTTGAATAGGTAAATGAATATATGGCATAATATTATCATACTTAGCGATAACATCAATCATTTCATCAGTAAAATCCCAAGGATGTGAAGTAACAAATCTAATCCTATCTATTCCAATCTTCGATGTATCACGAAGTAAATCAGCCATTGTATAATTTATATCTAGATCTTTACCATAGGCATTAACATTCTGACCTAGTAAAGTAACTTCTTTATAACCATTATTTTTAAGTTCTTCTACTTCTTTTAAAATATCTTTAGGTAATCTACTTCTTTGTTTACCTCTAGTATAGGGAACTATACAATATGAACAAAACTTATCACATCCATACTGAATATTAACCCATGCTTTTACCTTAGAATCCCTCTTCGTAGGAATATCTTCAATAACATCACCTTCTATAGAATATACACATATTTCTTGCTTATTATCTTCAAGTACTTTAGAAATATATACTGGTAATTCATAAAAGTTATGTGTACCAAGGACTATATCTATCCAAGGATATTTATCTCTTATCATCTTAGCTATAGATTCTTCCTGAGCCATACATCCACATACTACTGTGATTAAATCCTTATTGGTTTCCTTTAAATGTTTAATTCTACCTAAAATACCAATTACTTTATTATGAGCATTTTCTCTGATAGCACAAGTATTAAGTATTACAATATTAGTTTTTTCATAATTTTCTATTCTTGTATATCCCATATCTTCCATAATACCCGCAATGTTCTCACTATCATGAACATTCATTTGACATCCATAAGTAAGAAGTGCATAGCTTTTACCATTACCAATATTTTTAACATTCTCAGGTACTTTATATTCATCATATAAAATATTTACTTTATCTTTAGTTCTCTTTCTTGCCTCATTTAAATCTGGCATATTCATAAATATCAACTTCTTTCTACTTCTTTAATATCTTTCCTCTACTACATAAGTAGTTATATTCACTAATAAAATTATTATTTTCACTAGTTCTAATATTAGCATATTCACACCAATATTTAATTTCTTTTTCCCAATAGTAATACTTATAATCTAAGTCATCACTATTTCTATTAATATATAAATCATATAATACATATATAGCAAGAGCGTCCATAGCTCTTCTGGCGGCACTGCTTATTCTGACATAGCCTCCAAGGCCGAGTCCATAATGACCTCTATTAACAAAAGAATATTTACTTCGCATCATATACTCTTTCATCATTCTACGTAATTCTTTATTCGTGGTATCAAAATTACCTCTTTTTAAATATTCATTAATAAGTTCATCGCAGTCTTCTGTTTGTACTCTCCATGGCATAATAAGGCCTAAATTATCCCTCTTTTCAATAAGATAAATAGTACTATTAGCAAAAACATTACTTTGTTCTACCATCATATGTGATATAGAGGTATCGGCTTTAGAACTATTTGTATTATCTCTACCTCTAATTATATTTTCTAATTTATGATAAGCACTAATTTTAGGGTTATCCGTAGCTTGCTTATCAAATATCCTAGATAATAACATTAATGTACTATTTAAATCACCACCATGATTAATAATATCATCAGTTTCTTCATAAGATAGTTTATGTTTACTTTGAATAACACTAGGTATTATCTCTAAAGTATCCAGTATTAGTGAATAATCAGTATCAACCTTTACTTTAACAGTAAGAGCATTGGTATACTTATTAGGTAATAATGACAATATATTATCTGATAAATATCTATCAAATATAGGAATACTATCATCTAATAAATATAAAGTATTACATCTTTTTAAGGCTTCTTTCATCGTACTAGATGTATAAGGTATTATTGATGCAGGATTAGCTAAATGAACAAATAAAGTATATGTACCATCTTTATTATCTCTAATAGATAATCCATCATCTAAACATAAATCTCCTTCATTATCAATAGTAATAATGTTTTCTTTAGTTAAATCTATTTTACCATTAGGTAAATAAATATATTCTTCCATCTTTGGTATTATAAAAGATACATTATAATCTTTTGCTACATCTTCTTTAGTCTGATAAAATTCATTTTCTATTTTTTCTACTAAATCAAGAACAAACTTTTTATCTGAAGTCTTTAATATTTTTAAATAATTAGAATCATCTTTGATTAACTTATCATACATCCTACCTTTTAAAAATAAATTAATAACTCTATTAAAATATTTTATTTCAATTTCATTTTCTTCATCTATATCAATATATCTTTCAATAACACTAGTAAATATAGATGGTATAGTACTATTATTTATTAATAGCTCTTTCATATTGTTTTCAATATATCTAGTAAGAAGTTCTATATCTCTCTTTTCAAATATTAAATATAATATAAAATTATATTTATCTCCTTTAGCTCTTCTCATATTATTCATAATACATTTATTTTGAAGATTAACCAAGATAGATATATATTTTTCTACCTTAAGTAACTTTTCATAATCCAAACTCATTGAAACATTACTTAAAAATACTTCTATTTTTTTATAAACTAATTCTAAATCTTTTTTATTTTTATTCTTTCTAACATAGTGATATAAAAGATCATTCAAATTATTAAGACATTCTTCGTTGCAGATATTGTCTACATTTCTAAATAGATATAAATAAGCATTAAGTATACCAGATAATACATCTTCAGAGTTATCTACTAGTTCATCATATAAATAATCATAATCAAAATCATTATTTAGTATTTGCTTTTTTATTTGTTTAGCTATATTTTTTTTACTACTCATGTTAAACCCACCTATATTATTATATGTTTATTAGTTTTTCTTGTAATCGGTTAAAATACTTAAGAAAGCTTCACTAGGTATTTCTACTTTGCCAATTGTTTTCATCTTCTTTTTACCCTCTTTTTGTTTATCAAGAAGTTTTCTCTTTCTTGTTATGTCTCCCCCATAACATTTAGCTAAAACATCTTTTCTCATAGCCTTAATATCACTTCTAGCTATTACTTTACTACCAATTACAGCTTGTACTGGTACTTCAAATAATTGTCTTGGAATAATATTTTTTAGATTATCTACCATTTTTCTTCCTCTGGTATAGGCAAAATCTTTATGTACTATAAGTGATAAAGCATCTACTACTTCACCATTTAATAAGACATCCATCTTAACTAAATCACTGGCTTTATAGCCAATAACTTCGTAATCAAATGATGCAAACCCTTTAGTAGAGGATTTTAATCTATCAAAAAAATCATATACTATTTCTGACAATGGTAATTCATAATGAATATTTACTCTTGTTTTATCAATATAATCAGTACTCTTATAAATACCTCTTTTGTCTTGACATAATTCCATTATAGGGCCTATATATTCTGTAGGTACTAAAATATTAGTAAATATATATGGCTCTTTTATTTCTTTTATTTTTACTTTATCAGGCATCATGCTGGGATTATCTATATAGATAGTACTTCCGTCAGTAAGATTAATTTCATAATTAACTGATGGTGTTGTAGCAATAATATCAATATTAAATTCTCTTTCTATTCTCTCGGATATTATTTCTAAGTGTAATAGTCCTAAAAAGCCCATTCTAAAACCAAATCCTAATGTACTTGAGGACTCTGGTTCAAAAGTAAGTGAAGCATCATTTAGTTTTAGTTTTTCTATAGCTTCTTTTAAATTAGGATATTTATTAGACTCTATTGGATAAATACCGCAGTAGACCATTGGTTTCATAGGTTTATATCCTGGAAGTATATCTTCCGCAGGATTATTATCATCAGTAATGGTATCACCTACTTTAACTGACTCTAGTGATTTAATAGATCCTGTGATAAAGCCAACTTCTCCTGCACTTAAACTATCTACTTCTTTTTCAAACGGCGTGTGATAGCCAAGTGATACAACATCATAAGAAATACCTGAGGACATCATTCTAATCTTAGTTTTTTTGGTTAAAGTACCTGACATAACTCTAACTAGTATTACTACGCCACGATAAGAATCAAAATAACTATCAAAAATTAAACATTTTAATTTATCATCTTTTTTATCTTCAGGAGCAGGAATTCTTTCTATAATTGCCGAAACTAGTTCTGGTATTCCAGCACCAGTTTTTGCTGATACCTTAATAATCTCTTCACTTTTAAATCCAAAAGTATCATAAAGTTCTCTTTCTACTTTAGGAATATCCGCACTAGGAAGATCTATCTTATTAATAACTGGTATTATCTCTAGATTATTTTCTAAAGCCAAGTATACATTAGCGAGTGTCTGAGCTTCAATACCTTGAGTAGCATCTACGACTAGCACGGCTCCTTCACAAGCAGCGAGTGATCTAGATACTTCATAACTAAAATCTACGTGTCCTGGAGTATCAATTAAGTTAAGAATATAGCCATTATAATTTAATCTAACAGCATTAAGTTTAATTGTTATACCTCTTTCTCTTTCAATATCCATACTATCAAGTAATTGGTCTTTCATTTGCCTTTTATCAATTGCTCCAGTATATTCAAGTATACGATCTGCGAGTGTACTCTTACCATGATCAATATGAGCAATTATACTAAAATTTCTTATTTTTGTATTATCCATCCTATCACTGCCTTCTTTTCTATTATAGCAAAAATTAAATGTAAAAAAAAGAAGAAATCGAAAGTTTCTTCATTTATTTAAACATACTAGGATTAAATAGATATACTAATAAAGTAATAACTAAAAGAATTGCTCCTGCAATTAAGTAAAAAGAACCTGACATACCATCATTATCATAGTTTAATCCTTCTTTATACATCTTGTTATAATCATCTGTACTTCTTGTATATGACTTATCAAACTTCTTACATATCTCATCACTAGCTCTGATATACTTTTTCATTTTCTTGCAGTAGTAGACACTACCACCATTCTTACCATCACTTTTTTTCTTTGCATCTAAATTCTTACAACCAGCACAAACCATTATGCAATATCCCCTATCTCAATATTACTATTTGATATATCTTCATATATTTTATTAAATGCTTTATTATTGGATATTTTATTAATAATATCTTCATATTCCTTCTCAGTAATATCTTCAAGTAAAACACTATTAGATACATCTTTCTTTTCTATTTTAGTAGTTTTATTTATAGTATTATTAATTTTTATCTCAAGATTATTACTATCTTTAACATTAACATTATAAGTAGTACTATCACTATTATTATTTATTTCTATAGTACCATTATAAGTATTATTATCTTCACTATCTACTATTTCAAAACTATATCCCTTATCATTACTCTTAACTACAATCTTATCTTCACCACTAGTTATTTCTAACTTTACAAACTTAGTAATTTTAGTATATAAACTAATTTTAATATCACTATATTCATTACTATTTACTTCTTTTATTTCTTTATCAAGTAATTCTTTTACTTCCATAGTTTTCTTACCAATTAACTTACCAAAACTATCTATAAAATTATTATTATTCTTTAAATTATTAATTATATTTTCATTAATAATTTTAATATTATTATTATTTAGTAATAATTCTACTTTATTAACACTCTTTCCATCCAATTTAACCCAATTCTTAGTAAAATATTCTTCTTTTAAAGATTCACTAACTGCAGTACTAATACTATTAATAATTACTTTATAATCATCATTAGTCATACTTTTCTTTTCACTATTATCTTCTTTTTTGTTTTCGATTTTTATATACTTACTATATAAATCACTTGAAGATAAATATATATTATTATCTTCTATATAAGTATTAATATTTATTAATTTATCTCCATAATAGTTAGTACTAATATCTATATTAGTGATGTTTTCTTTAGTATCAATACCATAATTCATACTAAAGTCTAAATTATTTAATATTTTAAATATCTTTTTCTCTTTATCAGTAGTATCTCCATTTACGTTTAAAGAAAGACTACCACTAGTAGAATTATTTTTACCTATATTATCTTCTAACTTATTAAAATAATTATTCATAAATATTTTAATATTATTTCTTGAAGCTAAATAATATTTACCTCCAAAGAATGCTAAACCTAATAATGCAATAATTACAAATATAACTACTACTATTGGGGCTATACTACCTCTATTAGCACTTTTTAGTTCCTTCTCTGTAAAAAAATTATCATCCATACTTACCACTCCTTCATATACATATCAAGTATATCATAAAATAACATTAAAAAAAAGAAGAAATATTACTTTTCTTCAGTTTTGTATCATTGTTTTTTTATTAAGATGTTTTATCTATTACTTTATTTTATTACAATCTGCCATTGACCTGTCTTATTAGAGCCTATTCTGACTATATAGTTACGTTCTGTTAATTCCTTCATATTATATCTTATCGTTCTTTCTCCAACGCCTAATATTCTAGCTAATTCAAGTTGAGTTAAAGTAGAATCATCCAATAATAAATCAATAATTCCTTCTTGTATCTTTGATAATCCTTTAAAATCAATATGATATTTATTCCCACTATCATACTCAAATTGATTTTGATTATATTTTATACTAACTCTTATAAAATGTGGGAAAAAGTGATAAACATCTTTATTATATTTTTTTAAAATTTTTCTAACACCTGTTCCTAAATGTTCAACAAGCTTTAAATCTCTGAATACACGCATCAATTCCGGATTTTTAGGAGCCGAATATCCCTCCAAAAACTCATCTTCGGTAAATTCACTTTGTATACCACCGAATGAAGAAACTTCTAATCTATCACTAAAAAGCTCGAATTTAGGAGGATATTCAGTAGTCCAATCATTGTGTACCAAAGCGTTTATAATAACTTCCCTTACTGCATTATAATCATACATTGGTTGTTCTTTTCTCTCTGGATATGTTATTTTAGTAAATATTTTATTTTCTACTCTAAACTTTTCCAGCACACGATTTGTCGCCTTTATTAATGAGCAATAACCGAATTCATAATTTTCCATTAATTCATCAACGTCAGTACCAACATACTTAGCCACTTTGATAGATATAGTGTTTTCATCAGCTAAAAGATATGCTAAATAATTATATTTATTATCAAAGGTAAAAAAATTCAATTGTTTTTCAAAATTACTTCCAACATCAAAGCCTTTTTCTTTATAGTATATTTTTAAGTCTGTAAAAGTTAAGTTTTGATTAGGTGAAACAATATTTTTTATCGAGATTTTTGTTCTTTCTTTAAACATTTCACTTATTAAATAATCACTCATTTTTTCATTAGAACTTCCCACTCTGATAAAGCAGCTATCAGAAGTCATTCCCATTCCCTTTATATGGTAAGGCTTTTCTAAACCTCTTGCTATGATTATTTTTAAATATTTTTTATTATCTTTTTCTAAAATTTCCAAATCAAATAATCCTAAAGCAGATGGTTCTATATTAGAAATAATTCTATCCTTAACTTTTCTTTGCAGCAAATCTAAATTGCCATTTAAACCTATGATTTTTCCCTTATCATTGATTCCAAGGTAAATTATGCCACCATCTTTACTATTTAAAAACGCAATTATAGTTTCTTCCAAATTGTCCACCATCTTTACTTTAAACTCAATTCTTGAACTTTCAATTAAATCTAACACCATGTACCTCCTTAACATAATTTATATTATTTATTATATGCCGGTTATTTTGCCGGTTATTTTGCCGGTTAATTATTTGTACTAACTCGCAAAGCACAGCTATAATAAATATTTTTTAATTGTGCAATTTATTGTATCAATTTTATAAAATATGTCAACAGAATACCACAATTTCCCAAAATTGTATAAAAAAAGAAGAAATATTACTTTTCTTCAGTTTTCTTAGTACTTTTAGTAGTTGTTTTTTTAGCAGCTGGTTTCTTTTCACTAGCAGCCTTTTTAGCAGTAGTCTTAGTTTCTTTAACTTCTTCTTTAACTACTACTTTCTTTGGAGTATAAGTTTTACCATTTAATGCATCTTTAGCAATTACTACTAAATCAGCAAATGCTTTAGGATTATCTATAGCTAATTCACTAAGCATTTTTCTATTAACAGTAACTCCTGCTTTATTTAATCCATCAATAAATCTAGAGTAAGAGATTTCATTTTCTCTACATCCAGCATTGATTCTTGTGATCCATAATTTTCTAAAGTTTCTCTTGTTTTGCTTTCTATCTCTAAATGCATAAACTCCAGAATGCATAACTTGCTCATGAGCAGTTTTATATAATCTATGTTTACTACCAAAGTAACCTTTTGCTTCTTTTAAAACTTTTTTTCTTCTAGCACGTGCAACAGTGCCACCTTTAACTCTTGTCATTACTATCCTCCTATATTATATCTTTAATTCTCTTGTAGTCTGCTTTAGAAAGAGCTGTACCTTTCTTCTTACTACTTGCTCTAGCAGCACTATTCTTACCAGTATTATGAAGTGTTCCTTGTCTTGATTTGCTAATAGAACCACTTTGTCTAATATTTAATACTTTTTTTGTTCCCTTATGTGTCTTCATTTTATTCTTCTTAACTTTAGTCATAATATCCTCCTTCTATTTTTTAGGTGCAAGCATCATATACATAGTTCTACCTTCTATTTTAGGTTTAGTTTCTATGTCTGATACATCACTAACTTTTTCATAAAATCTATCTAGAACTTCTTTAGCAAGTTCTGGATGAGCAATTTGTCTTCCTTTAAATCTAATACTTGCTTTTACTTTATTACCTTTTTCAAAAGCTTTTCTAGCGTTATTTACTCTAGTATTAAAATCATGAATATCAATATTAACTGATAATCTAAACTCTTTAGTTTCGATCATAGTTTCTCTTTGTTTTTTCTGAGCTTCTTTAGTTTTCTTTTTCTTCTCATACTTAAACTTATTATAGTCCATAATTTTACATACTGGCATATTACCAGAATCACTCATAAGTACTAAATCAAAGCCGGCATAACCTGCTAATGTTAATGCATCTTGTTTAGACTTAACTCCTAATTGTTCTCCATTAGGTCCAATTACCATCATTTCCTTACATCTAATTTGTTCGTTGATAGGATTATCCTTTAAAGTAGCTATAGCTAACACCTCCAAAAAAATGAATACTAAAGAAGTATTCATTTATCTATAAAAAGCTAATTAAAAATATAATGTATATTCTAGGTTGGCTTTTTACCTATTACTATGTGTAATCAGGTGAGATAAATATAATCTTCTTTCCGTTTCTAGTTAATTATATTATATACTTATCTAAAAGTCAACCAATTTTTATATTTTTTCTTTATTTTATGCACTATAAGCCTTATTCTAAGTCTTATTAGTGTTAGATTAAGCCTTAAAAGTCTTAATCTAATGTATCTACATACCTATTATATATAAGCATAGTATATATACTAAGATATTATTTATTAATTAAATATGGATTATCACTTGTTCTAGTACCTCCTACTATAGCTATTAATACTAAGAGTGATATACCAGTTATTAAAAATATTTTCTTTTTTTATCCATTACTTATCGCCACTCTTTATATCCATGCTTATATGTCCTTTATATACACTAGATAGTATTTCATTTTGATTTTGTTCAGTAACTAAATTACCATCTAACCATATATATACTGTTATTGTTTTTACTGTAGTGGTTATTGGTATATCTTTATATATTTCTATACTTTCAGCACTGGATACTATTCCACTACCAACTGGAGTAGTACCGTCTAATACTTGATATTTTAATACTTTACCACTTAGTATTGTACTTGAAGTTACACTAGTATCGGTATTTAAATATAATGTACCAGTACCATTAGTTATAGTACAAGTATCTTTTAAATTAACCTTTATTACTGAAGATAATCCTTCAGTATAAGTACTTGCTAACACAAAATTAGCAGGATTACTATCACTACCTATATCTTGTCCTTTAACATAATTAACATCAAAACATTCACTGGTACCTGATATATTTACTACGCCGCTAAAAGTATATACTGCATAAGTTACCGCTACTGATAGAATTATGATTACTGAAACTATAATAATACTATATATTACTTTCTTCTTCATACTAATCACTCACCTGTTCTACACTAGCGGTTATATTACCATAATAACTTGAAAAAGCATCTTCATTTTGTACTAAATCATTACTTATCCATACATATACCGTATAATTATCGGCATCACTTATGCTACTTACTTTCTTTAGTGTACCTACATTTATACTTTTAGTACCTGAACTAGTAATATTGCCTTCAGTTAATTTAGTACCATTTTTTAATACTACATAATTAAGAAGTCCTGTTCTATATAAATTACTACTTGTGGTATCTAGAGTATTTAATTTGATTATACCAGTACCACTTACATTAGTACAGGTACTGCTAAAACCTATTTTAACAGTAGACGATAATCCTCCGGTATAATCATTCGAAGGCATTAATGTAGCAGTATTTTGATCACTACCTATATCTGTTCCTTTAGCATATAAAACATTAAAACATTCACTATTACCAGTAGTATTAATCTTTCCACTAGTCCAAGTAATATAAGCAAAAGTAATACCTACTACTGCAATAATAACTATAACTACAATTAATATACTTGTAGTAATTTTACTCTTCATAATCATCACCATATCCTACATATAAATATTATCATATTTTTATATATAATTCAAGAAAAAAAAAGAAGATTTATTTTTCTTCTTTAATATAGTTAGGATCAACATTATCATCTATTTCTTTCATAGTATCATCAGTTACATCTTCTGGTATTTCATCCCATGGTTCTTCATCTTCTTCAATAGCAATTTTAACCTTAGTATCACCAACTATCTCAACACCTAATTCTTTTTCAATATCAATAACTATAGTATTATCTTTCTCTTTAGCGGATATACAACTAGGTTGTTTTAAACTTCTTACTATAATATCTTTACTTGAAGAATCAGTAGTTTCTTTTTGGGCTACTGTTACCATTTCTTTATATGGTATATTTTTAGTTATAACAGATGTCTTAGTATCATTATCATAAGAATACCATAAATTTACATCAAAAGAACCATCTATTTCTATTCTATCATCTACTTCTTTACCAGAAAATCTATGATTTATTACCCAACATCCAAGCACAGTATTAGGTTTACTATCAGTATTTATAGTATAGGTATTTCTATAATACTTTTTACCTTTACCTACTACTGCTTTTGTTACTATTTCTTTATATGCAGACAAAAGATATCACCCCTCACAATAATTTATGTTACATATAAGAAAAAAGTACCACTTTTTATAGTAATACTTTATAATTTACTAAATACATTACCTAATTTATCATTTATGACAAGAGTACATCTATCATCATAACTAGTTTTATCTTTGTTAATAAGAACTAAATTACTACCATGAAAATAATCTATCAAATAAGCTGCTGGAAAAACTGTTAATGAAGTACCACCAATTATCATAGTATCAGCTTCTTTAATTAATTTAATAGCTTCATTCCATACATCTTCCGGAAGTGATTCATTATATAATACTACATTAGGTTTTATAATACTACCGCAAGTACATCTAGGTATATCTTTAGAATCAAATACATAATTAGCATCATAATATTTATGACATTTAATACAATAATTATCCATAATACTACCATGTAATTCTAATACTTTCTTACTACCTGCCTTACTATGTAATCCATCAATATTTTGTGTAATTACACCAAGTAATTTACCCTCTTTTTCTAACTCACTTAAATAATAATGAGTAACATTAGGTTTATAATTTAAACTATTCATCTTATCTTTATAAAATTTATAAAATTCTTCAGTATCATCATAAAAGAAACTATGACTAAGTATTAATTCGGGTGGATAATCGTACTTCATATTATATAAGCCATCTTTACTTCTAAAGTCAGGTATTCCACTTTCAGTAGATACTCCTGCTCCTCCAAAAAATACTATTTTCTTACTATTATTTATTATGTCTTTTAATTTATTAATTTTATCTTCCATCTTACTTCACCAATAATATTATACTATGATAAATACTTACTTACAATAATTTGTTATGACTTAAAGTATAACAAATATTACTTAATTAAATCATCATTTCTAATTATAAATATATTTTTATCTTTATAAAAGGCAAAGAATACATCTTCAATATTTATATTTTTTTTATCTAAAAAGTTATATACCCATTTTTTATCTTTCTTTAAATGTTTGATTGTATCTTCTTGTATATTACCATCTAATATTATAGGAAGTGGTAATGGGCTCTTACCATTTTCATAAGGAAATATAGATAAGGTACCACTACTTTCTAATATAGCATATTCAACTTCTTCAATACTTCTATAACCTTTATCTCTCAATTGTACCAATAAATCATCTAAATTATATCTTTGTTTTAACATCTCATTATAATTAATTTTACCATTCTTAATAATAACTGAAGGATTACCATCTAAAAATATTCTAAACTTAGGTTTTTTTAAACCAATATATGATAATATACACTGAAGTAATACTAATATTACTATTGGTACTAAAGAATATAAAATAGATTCCTTATAATTTTCTATACTAATTATAGTAAGTTCTGCAATTAGTAAAGATACAATTAAATCAATAATACTAAGTTGTCCTAGTTCTCTTTTACCCATTATTCTATATATTAGAAATATAAAGAAATAAAAAAATACTGTTCTAATCATAACTATATACATATTATCACCATTACCATTATGTACCAAAGTATATTTTTTTATACAAATACATAATATTTATTGGTGATAATATGCTAATGAATTATTTAAAAAGTTTTATTTGGTCTTTAGGTATCTTTTTATCAAGTATAATAATACTTACTATTTTTAATTATTTTAATATTCTAAATGGAACTATACTTAAAGTATTAGAATTATTTATACCATTAATTTCTATATTTATAGGTAGTTATAAATTAGGAAAAACTTCTAATCAAAAGGGATATATTGAAGGATTAAAGTATAGTGGTATATGGATAATAATATTTTTATTATTTAACATAATTACTAAAAATATTACTTTAATAGGAATATTATATTTAATATTAATGATATTAATTGGAGTATTTGCAAGTATTCTAGGTATTAATAAAAGAAGAACATAATTAGTGTGCAAAAGCACACTTTTTAATTTTAAGGCATAAAAAAATATAGTAATTATAATCATTACTATATTTTAAATAACATATTACTAAGCAGCAAATGTAGCTGAAACAGTACCACCAGCAGCTTGGAATGTAACTTTACCAACATAAGAACCAGTTGCTAGGTTATCACCAGGCTCATTTTGAGATGCATCTTTGTTTTCTAAATAAATCATTAAATAGTAAACTACATCTGTTCCACCAGTTACACTAGCGCCACTGTGTAAGTCTACAGGAGCAGTATCAAGAACATTAAAACTTCCTGATTTTCCTTCTACTAATGCAGCAGCATCGCCCTCACCAGTAAATGTTACATATTTCCAAGCAGCTACATCAGTTGCACCTGTTTGTGTTAATGTAAGATTTAATGATGCAGCATTTAATGTTTGTCCTGATTTAGCAGTTATTTTATAAATATGACATCCTGTATAACCTTTATTTACACATTTAGCAGTCATAGCATTTTTAATATTGGTAATATTTGCACCAGCATCTGATGGAACAAGATTATCACTAGCTACAGTTTCATCTTTATATACTCTTACCGCTTCAACAGAGAAACTTTGTTTAATATCCAAAGTACCACCTTTGATATCCTCAGCTCCAGTACTAGCTTGAGCACTAAAGTATGCAAATGTAGCACCAATTATAGCAACTACTAATGTAGCAACACCTACTACAGCGTAAAATACGCCAGGTCCCTTTCTGTTATTTTCTTCCATTTTATTTCAATCCTCCTTTACAATAATAATTGTATCAAATATAAATTCTTTTTGCAATAGTTTTTTGATATTTTTTTTATTTTCAAATAATTACTTTTTTCAAAGTAAAAAGGAAGAACGTTTCTTCCCTTAATAAATAATTTTTAATTACCTACTTTTGCTTCGAACTTAGCATATACTTTACCACCAGCAGCATCCATAGTTATTATACCAGAATAGGTACCAGTTCCGCTTTCAGTAGCTGAAGTTTCGTTAGGATTTTGTGAAACATTTTCTTTATTCTCTAAATAAACCATTAAATAATAGGTAGTATTTCCATTTAAACTTGCATTATTATGCATATCAAATCCACTTGGAGTTCCTGCACTATATGTATATACTCTACTAGTAGATTCTGCATCATATGCAGCAAAGCTATGATTTGTATTCTTAGCATCAGAAATTATAGTAACATTACCACTTTCATCTAATTTATATAGATAGAATTTCCAGCTAGCATAGTCAGTAGCAGTAGTTTGTAAATCTGCTAATCTAATACTTGCACTTGTAAGTGCCTCTGAAGAACCTGCTTCAATTTTGTAAACATGGCATCCAACATATCCGCTTGTTCCTATGCACTTATTATCTATAGCATTTTTTATATCAGTTTCATTAGAAATTTCTGCAGGTACTAAATTATTATAGTTAACAGTTGTACCTTCTTCACTACTTGCTTCAACCAAATCTCTAGTTACATTTAATGACAAAGCAGCACCGACATCACTTGTGCCACCAGAGATATCGCCATCTTTGGTACTAGCTTGAGCACTAAAGTATGCAAATGTAGCGCCAATTATAGCTACTACTAATGTAGCAACACCTAATACTACATAAAGTGTACTTCCTTTCTTATTTTCATTCATCTTTTTCAATCCTCCTTTACAATAATAATTGTATCAAATACCGACTATTTTTGCAATACTTATTTCTCATATTTTAGAAAAAAATAATAGTGATTTCTCACTATTATTTTAATAATTAGAATTGTGCTTCAAGAGTAGAACCAGTACTTGCAACTACTGTTACTGTACCTTTATATGTTTTACCAGCATCAGTACCAGTTTGATCAGAACCAGTATTCTTTAAGTATACAACAAAATATAGATCAGCAGTTCCATTTGCACTTAATGCAGTTCCTTTTGCTAAAGAATTGTCAGTACCTTTTAATGAACCAAATGTTGTTTGATTAGTCATCTTAGCCCAAGTAACATTTGCAGCTCCTCCAGTATTTAATGTAATTGAAGTATCTACTGTAGTGGCTGTACTACCTTCATTACTTAATGTTACCTTATAAACATGACAAACCATATAACCATTCTTATCTACACATTTATTGGTACCACTAACTGCAGTAGTTAACTGATTAGTAGTATGGCCTGTTACTGAGCCATCATGTATAGGAATTAAACCTTTTGTTTTATCACCTACTACTAGAGTTACTACTGGTTTTTTAATTTGAACGTCAATTGTATTACCAGAGAACTGATCACTTGTTGCTTGTGCAGTAAAGAATGCATAAGCACTACCAGATACTGCTAGCACTAATAGGGTTACTCCTAATATGGCATAGACTAATGGTCTATTTACTTTTTTCTTTTCTTCTATCATTTTTTCTTCCTCCTATCATCATATTAATTATAACAAAACTTGATATAATTATCAATATAATTTTTTTATTTTAGATAATCTTTTCCATCAATATCTATTGGTTTTTCTTCATCTAAACCTGGAAGTTTTAGATTATCTATTTTAATTTCTTTATATTCTTCTTTTGGAGGTACTACCTCTTTTTTTACTTCTGGAATATTATTTTTATAACTGGTAAATGTTTTATTGGTTATAAATAATTTAGTTTTATCTACTTTACTTGGATCATATGAATTAACTATCCAAAATTCATATAATAACTTTAATATACTATCTGTCATAACACTATCTTCAATTGAAGATAGTTTATCTTTTTCTATTTTAATACTATTTTCTACTACAAATATTTTTTCTAAGATACTATCTTGTTTTTCAATAATAATATCTTGTGAATATAAAGTATTATAAGTTTTAGGATATTTATTTTTATCTATTTTACCTTTTAATCTATCTCTTTTAATTACTAATTCACTATAATTACTTTGTTTTTCTAGTAGTAGATATAATATATCTTGTACTTCTTTATCTTGATTTTTAATATCTTCATATAATACATTTCTATATTTACCAAAAGTATCTTCATTAAACTTAGATAAAAGAGTATCTTCAAGTAGTATATTATCTACTTCATATTCATCTTTAATTCTATTTAATTCTTCTAGCTTTTCTTTATCTAGCTTAACACTTTCTAATACTTTAAAATATCTTTCTTTAGCAGTTAAATATTTTAATATATTATTATATCTTTCTTGATATTCAGGTAATTCATCTACTAAATTATTTTCTTTTAAATATTTTATTATTTTTTCTACTCTTACTTTTTCTTCTTCAATAGTCGCAGTAATATAATCAAATTTATCCATTGTCAGCCTCCATATAAGATAATTTCTTATAATTATCTACTGTTTTATTAATTAGAATAGTTTTCTTTTCTTTTCTTAATTCATTACTTTGCTCTTCTTCTATTTGTTCTATTTTATCTATTGCTTCTCTGGTTATTTGGTTTCTTATTGTGTTTTCAGCAGCTCTACTGATACATTCACACATTCTAAGTTGATACATTATATAGAAAGTAAGCAGGCTATAAATCATACTAGTTATATCTGTCTCTATAACAAAGTCTTTATTACTATAATATTCTCCTTCAAACTTTAAAGGAAATAGATTTAATTTTTTAAATTCAAAAGATGTACTTGAGTTATAGTGGTTATAGTATAAGTTAATCTCACTATATGCTGCATTATGTATAGATTCATCTATAGTCTTCTCTATTCTACCAAGTTCATTATTAAAGTTATCTTTCTCTATTTTTAATAATGTTTTATCATCACTATATACTATTTTTTTACCTATAATTATTTTATAAACATCTTTATCTTGTCTTATTTGATGTGCTACTTGAGAATTAAAATTACCACAGAATCCATAATCATTGGCTATATATATATTTAACTTGGGATTATCAGGATTTGGAGTAATTATTTTTTTATCTAGAACTAGATTTCTATTATATAAAATACTTCTTATTATATTAGTTATTTCATCACCAACATTTTGATAATGACTGGCTTCTCTTTTAGAAGCCTCAATTCTAAGTAAGGAGTGGAAGTTCATTACTTTAACTACGTTTTTTATTCTCATCCTTACCACCCTTTCTTACATATTTATTTCTAATTACTACATTCTTAATATTTTTAAGTAATGTATATGATAAATATAGTAATAAGAATATCATTAAGAATACTAATAGTAACAGCATCCATACGGAGTAATATTCATTTATAATATAATCATGAATTAAATATACTAATTTAATTCCTCCTAGTGATATTAAATCTAGTAAAAGATTTATTATTACTTTTTTATTTTTTATTAAAAGACCACTGATAAGAGTTAATGATAAAGATATTAATGCTATATATAGATTTAAATCTATAAATGAAGCCATTATGTATAGTAAGAAGATATAACTAACAATACTACACGATAAACTAATTATCTCAGTATTTTTCATACCTTGTAGTATTCCGTATATATTTACTTTTGATTCTTCTGGATTGAATTTTTTTATTAATATTTTTAATATTGCATATAAGGATATTAATACTATTAATCCAACACTAGCAAAATATAATACATTCTCCATACTATCCCTCTTTTATCATTAGATTAAAGACATTGTCACTATTCATATAAAAGGCTTTGATATTTTTAAATGATTCATTTACTACATCATTCTTTATATCAACTGATCCTTCTATTTCTCCTATTATGGGTAAATAGTCTTTCATAATTAAAAGATTATAGTCTTTACTTATTATTCTTATTATTTTAATGTTATCATATACTCTCATACCATTTCTAATATCAAATACTTTTACTTTTATTCCGTCCATGTTATTTTACCTATATATCTAAATTTACTTTCATCAACATCATCATACTTACCTTCAAGAATATTCTCTACATCGTTAAGTACATCATTTATATCAACGAATTCTCCTTTAATATTAGTAAATGGTTCTGCTACAAACATTGGCTGGGAGAAGTAGTTTCTTAATTTTCTTGATCTATGGAATATCTTTTTATCTTCTTCAGATAATTCTTCAATACCAAGTACAGCAATTATTTCCTCTAGTTCTTCATATCTAGTTAAATAAGCAAGAACTCTTTCAACTAATTTAAAATGTCTTTCTCCTATCTTTTCTATATCTACTAATTTAGAAGTAGATTTAAATACGTTAATTGCGGGATATAATCCTAATTCAGATATCTTTCTATCAAGTACTATTTGTCCATCCATATAACTCATCGTAGTTTGTACTGCATCATCGGTTAAATCATCCGCTGGTATATAAATAGCTTGAAATGAAGTAATAGAACCATTATTATTAGAATTAATTCTCTCTTCAATACTACTTATTTCACTAGCCATATTAGATGGATAACCATTTTCTATTAATAACTCTTTTAAATCAGTAGCTATTTCTGCTTTAGCCTGAATAAATCTATATATATTATCTATGAAGATTAATACATCCTCTTTTTTCTCATCTCTTAAGTACTCGGCCATTCTAAGTCCAGTGCTTACACTCTTACTTCTTGATATTGGATTATCACCCATTTGTCCATATACCATGGCCATCTTATCAAGTAAGTTAGAATTTTTCATATCTTCGTATAATTCTTTACCTTCACGGCTTCTTTCTCCTGCTCCAACAAATACTGCTCTTGCATTAGAACTAGCATATATATTATGAATTAACTCTTTAATAAGTACTGTCTTACCAACTCCAGCACCTCCAAGTAATCCCATTTTAAATCCTTTTTGCAGTGGAGCAAAGAAGTCAATTACTTTAATACCAGTCCATAATGGTTCAGTCTCAACTTTTACTTCTTTTAAAGATACAGCACTATTATTCGCAGATACTTTTCTTTCGCTTTCAAATGGTAAACCATCAATAGGATTACCATATGAATCAAATATTCTTCCTAATATTTTATCAGAATATTCTACTTCTAGCTCGTCAGCTTTCTTTAAAACTATACTACCCTTTTGTAGTCCTCTAGTAGAATATAAACTTACACAAGTCGCAGATATATTATTTACTTCAACTACTTCAAATAAATATTTTTCTTCAGTGTCTCCTTCTACTTTAAGAATATCCCCTATCTTTATATTGGTACTTGATAAGATTATCTCTATAGATATATCACTAATTTTTATTATCTTACCTACTTGCATTATCTTCACCTTCTTCTAGGAACTTATATAAACTTAACATTTCTTCCTTACTCTTTGGAGAAAATTTATTTTGACTTAATTTATCAAGAATCTTTTTACCTTCCTTCATTCTATGTTGTAATTCTTCTCCCATTTCATCAATATTAGCAAGTTCATATATATCTCTAACTTCCAAATATTCTAGTAATTCTCTTCTTACTAAACTACCTAATTTCTTCATATCAGGATCCTGTACATTACCACCAAGTCTGGATACTGATAATCCATAGTTTAATGCTGGTTTTTGTCCTTTAGCAAAGTTTTTACTAGATAAAACAAGTTGTCCATCACATATAGATATAATATTTGTAGATATATAATCTGTAATATCTGAAGATTTAGTTTCTACTATTGGAAGTATTGTAATAGAACCTCCATTCTTATGTTGACATCCTTTTTCTAGTAGTCTAGAATGAGCATAAAAGATATCAGAAGGATAAGCATCTCTACCTGGTGTTTTACCGCTAGCAAGAGCTATCTGTCTATATACATCAGCATGCTTCTTTAAATCATCTATTATTACTAATACATCATAAGAGTCCATCATCATCTCTTCAGCTATCGAAAGAGCAACATAAGGAGTTAAATATGTTCTATTAGGAAGTTCATCATTAAATGAAGCTATAATAATTGTATAAGATGCAGCACCTCTCTTAGTGAGATCATAATAAATATCTTTAACTTCTTTCTTAGTCTTACCTATAGCTACATAAATACATACCATATTTTTATCTTTTTGATTAACTATAGCATCTAAGGCTATTTGTGTTTTACCAGTCTTCTTATCTCCTATTATTAATTGTCTCTGACCTCTACCAATAGGATATAGCATATCAATACCAGTAATACCAGTTAAAAACTCTCTAGTAACTAGATCTCTATCCATAATAGGAATGGGGTCATTTTCAATTGATACTTCTACTAAGTTATCGAATTTCTTGCCTGCTATTAAATCATTACCAAAGATATCAATAACTTTACCCATTGAATCCATACTAAATAAGCATTTAAATTGTTTCTTTAAAGCATATACAGAATCACCTGGATTTATTTTTTCTTTTACTTCAATTAGAGAAATAGTGACATTATTTTTACCCACAGTAAAAACAAATCCTTTAGCTTTATCATCAATATTTACTTCTTCATAATAAGTAATATCATTAAGTCCTGATACAATAACAGTATAAGGATTAACTTTTATTACTTTGCCAACAGAAAAGATATTATCATTATTCTTAATATCTTCAACTTTTTTATTTACTTTATTAAGTTCCATATCACACATTCCCTTCATTTAAACTAAAGTCATATACTTTATTCTTATAAATAATTTTAATTCCTCTATATATATTATCTGATACTTTAGTCTTGATTTTACTATCAATATAATCATAATTAATATTTTTATTTGGTACAAGTACAGTAACAGTAGGATTATTAAGTTCAATTAATCTATTTAGATAATCTATAAAATCTACCATATTAAACTTATTACTTATCACAAATATTTCATATACTTTGTATTCTTCATCAGTTAATAATTCTTTTAAATACTTATCTCTCTCTTCAGGTAATAAAGTTTCTATCTTATATATTTCGTCAGGTGTAAACTTATTTCTAAGTTTAAGAGTAAAGTCATATTTATTATTATCTTTAATATTTGATAAAAAATCTTTAAGTAAATCTTCATAATTAATTATAAATTTTTCTTCTATTTTTTTATTTAATTCAAATATATTCTTATCAAGATAATTTGTTTCAGTAAGCATATCAATAATACTACTATCAAAATCATAGTTAGGATTATTGATATCACTATTACCATCTTTTAATCCATTCTTTCTTTTTTCTAATTCGCTTTCTAATTCAGAAAGTTTCTTTTCTTTTTCATCTATTAGGTAATCATACTCTTGTAGTTTATCTACAAAGTATGATTTAGATTTTTTATCTACTTCTTTTACAGCATTCTTAAGTATTAAGCTCATTAATACTACAAGTAGTATAATAACAGCAAAAGAGATAATAAATAAAGTCATATTATCCCACTAATGGATTAAAGAATAATAATAAGAAACAAAATGCAAATAAGAATAATAAGAATATTGAAAATATTATTAATATTGTCATTATTGAATGTACTACATCATTTTTAGTTTCTGGGTTTCTTCCTACGGCTTCAGCTACTCTTCCTCCTAGTAGGCCTACTCCTAGTCCTAATCCTAAAAATGCAAGTCCAACCATTACCCCTATTCCAATTGCGGTTGCAGATAAAATACTTTCCATAATTTCCTCCTTATAATTTATCTATTTCTTTATCTATGTATTTACCACTAACATCTATGTTTGTTTGGTAGCATAATTTATTTATATCTTTTAATTTTACTGCATAATATAATTTATTATCTTTGATATATAAACTCATTATATCAGGCAAGTTTTCTCTTATTCTAGTTATATATTTATAACTATTATCATTAAATTCTGTACCAGTAAGTTTTTCATTGGTAATAGCATCTATGACCACACTACTAGTATCTTCTATTTTTATATAATCAGTAAATAGTGAATCCGCTATATCTTTGTATGTAACATTAGTCATTTCTAAAAGATTATCATTATTTACTATTTTTTTATCTTTTAGATTATAATTTAAAATCAAAATCTCTTCATAGTTAGATAAATCTCCATATAGAATATAACTTATTTTTATTGATAAAATATTTTTATATATTGTTTTAGTTATATCGGTATCGATAATTTTATTGTTATTTATAATTTTATGCTGTTTATTAACAAAATCATTTGTAACTTTATTATCAATATTTTCTAAATAAACAACATTACCTTTGGTTTTAACATAACTATCTATTTTATAATTGATTATATTATCTTCTAGATAAGGATGTTTATGTTTATAGGCATAGATCCAATAAGTACTTATTCCTATAATAATACTAAATACTATAGTAAAAACTAGAAAAGTTCTTCTATAATCATACTCTTTTTTAACCACTTTTTTCTTTTTCATAAGATTCCTACTTTCCTACTATATAAAGTATACCATTTTGAAGATTTTTAGTCAATTACATAATCTTATTTTTAGAAAAAAAGTATAACCATACTAAGTTATACTTTAATTATTTGCAATTTTTTTCTTCTATTTTTGTCTTTTTACTCCAACCTATTCCACCAGGACAATTTTCACTTGGACTACCTGGTCTCCATAAATACTTATCTGATGATGGGCAATAATAACAAGAATATTCATCTTTTGAATAACAACGTGAATACCCATTTTCCAATTGATCGATACAATCACCAGTAGCATTTTCTAAACAATCAGTAAAGTTAACGCCTTCTGTTAAATTACCTAAATTTATCATTAAAACTTCTACTATCCAAGGAACTGCGAAGACAAGTACTGCGAAAACGATTCTTTTTACTAATAGTTTCATGTTTTTCTTTTGTACTCCATCATCACTAGTAACAATAGATTTTGAAAAGTCTATCATTCCCATAATTATTAATCCTATTGGAATAACAATTTTTACTATATCTACAATTAATCTACCAAAATATATGACTCTAAGTATATCTGGATTAGTACAAGCATCTACTATTGTTGTATTTCCTTTACTACTAGTGCTACTACTACTTCCACTATTACCACCTTCACTAGGTGTTGGTGAAGGCTTTGTTTTTCCATTACATACTGTACTGGAAGTTGTGTCATAAGATGATTTTTCATATTTTTTTGCTAGTTTTTTATAATAATCTGATGTTGTATCAGAAAGTTTACTTCCAAATACATTAGTATTACTTAAAGAACTTCCCTCATAACCGAAATAAGTGTCTTCATAGCCAGGATTTTCTATATAGAACCATACTGTTCCATATTTATTAACTATGTCTTTTGAAGCTTGTAATGTCATATTTTTTGGTAAATTATATTTACCAGTTAAAACAAGTTCTGCTATATAAAGCATTTCACTTTGTTTACTTTGAGCAACTTCACTACTAAAACTATTGTTTTTATATTCACTATATCCTTGATAATTTCCATCAGTCAAGTTCATTAACTTTTCATACGTAGTACTACCTTTTTTGTTGTAAGCATTATTTAATACTATGCTTGCAGTCGTTAATCTTTGAAAAAAGTTATCATCTTTATTTTTAGCGGTATCAGCTCCAACTTCATGATATATAATTTTTGCTAATTGTTCTGCTGTTTTTGTATCGCATTCTACTGCTAGTACATCATTCGATTTTGTAAATAAAAGTGTTAGTGAAAGGATACAAAGTAGTAACAATTTAATTTTTTTATTCATATATAATACACCTACATTTCACATTTATTTTATCATAACAGAGTGATATTTGCAATATTTTATTTTATATTGATTTATATATCATTTAAAAATACAAAACTATATAAATGCTTTAAAAATAGTAAATATTATATTTAATAAACAATAATTCACAATAATAAAACCAAGTTAATTGGTCAGCCAGTGGTTGACCTTTTTCGATTAATAGGTAAAACATTCTCATATATTTAAGTGTAGTTACTGAATATATATTACCTAATTCTTTTGTGAATCTTTCTAAATATTCTTTTATTAAACCATCACCATACTTAACTCTATTTTCATCATCTTGGGCTCCAATTAATAATTTACCTGTATTATAATAATTCATTTAGACTTCCTAAGACAATATGTAATTTTTAGAAAATATTCTGTTATCGCTAGAATACTCTATATAATAACCATTATCTTTCTTGCAGATTATTACTCCAATAGTTTTATCTTGATTTATAGTTTTAATATTTTTATCTACATAGTTCATATATATTTGTATTTGGCCGATATGTTCTTTCTTTAACTCTGTTACTTTTAATTCTATTACTACAAAGCAATTATAAATATAATTAAATAGTAATATATCTATATAGTTATAAGTATTACCTATTTTAATTTTGTATTCATTTTCAACGAATGTAAAGCCATCACCTAATTCTTTTAAAAATGATGGTATATCTTCAAGTATTAATCTTTGCAATATTTTTTCTGTTATAGATTCTTTATCTATGTTGTATTTATTTCTTATTACTATAGGATTTTTTATAAAATCACTTACTACCGTTTCTTCTTTATTTATTAACTTTAATTTTGTATTATCATCTAATCTTTGATATTCTTTAGACTTTATTTTTTCTCTTAACTATCTAACACTTAAATTATAAATTTCAGTTTGCTTTATGTAATAGTTAATTTCGTCAACATTATCAAAAACCAAAAGTTCGCAATAATGGCTCCATGTCAATTGTTGCGACAGTGTCGCAATTTTTTCTGACAACAAATAAAATTGTCTCATTCTTGATAATGCTGAAAATGTATATCCCCTTCCGATTTCATTTGTTAATTTTTCTGAATACTCTTTTATTAGAGCATTTCCATACTTAGCCTTGTCTTCACCACCTTGGGCTTCAATTAACAATTTACCGACATTATAATAAGTACTTAGTTCATTTTTATTTCTTTATAATAATTCATTTAGACCTCCTAAGACAATATGTAATTTTTAGAAAATATTCTGTTATCACTAGAATACTCTATATAATAACCATTATCTTTCTTGCAGATTATTACGCCAATAGTTTTATCTTGATTTATAGTTTTAATATTTTTATCTACATAGTTCATATATATTTGTATTTGGCCGATATGTTCTTTCTTTAACTCTGTTACTTTTAATTCTATTACTACAAAGCAATTATAAATATAATTAAATAGTAATATATCTATATAGTTATAAGTATTACCTATTTTAATTTTGTATTCATTTTCAACGAATGTAAAGCCATCACCTAATTCTTTTAAAAATGATGGTATATCTTCAAGTATTAATCTTTGCAATATTTTTTCTGTTATAGATTCTTTATCTATGTTGTATTTATTTCTTATTACTATAGGATTTTTTATAAAATCACTTACTACTGTTTCTTCTTTATTTATTAACTTTAATTTTGTATTATTATCTAATCTTTGATATTCTTTAGATTTTATTTTTTCTCTTAACTCTCTAACACTTAAATTATAATCCCCAGTTTGCTTTATGTAATAGTTAATTTCATCAATATTATCAAATGTCAAAAGTTCTCTATAATGACTCCACGTCAATTGGTGCCACAGTGTGGCACCTTTTTCAATAATTAAATAAAATTGTCTCATTCTTTTTAATGTAGTTATATTATATTTTCCTCCCAATTCCTCACTTAATTTTTTTGAGTATTCTTTTATTAAACCATCACCATATTTAGCTCTTTCTTCACCACCTTGGGCTTCAATTAACAATTTACCAACATTATAATAAGTACTTAATTCATTTTTATTCTTTGAATAATCCTTTACTCTTTTGTATACTTCATTATTTATTAGTTCGTTTTTTATTTCATTATAATAATTCATTTTGACCTTCTTTCTAATTATTATTTAGTTTTGTTATTTTTACTTTGTTATTTATTTTTATTTTGATACTTTTATTTATGTCTGTTCTATAGATTACCGAGTTTGATAGGTTTGTTAGTACTTCTTTATTAGGATGATGATAAAAATTATTTCTTCCTACGGATATTAGGGATACTTTGGGGGTTATCTTATTAATAAAGAGAGGGCTACTACTGGTGTTAGAACCATGATGACCTACTTTTAAGAACGATATATTAGTAAGATTATAATTATTAATTAAATATTCTTCTGTTTTAGAGGAAGAGTCTCCCATGAATAGAAATTTATATTTTTGGTATTCAAAATAGGTTACGATACTATTATCGTTTTCATTACTAAATTTTTTTGTATTTAGAAGATACATATAACTACCTAGTAATGGTATTTTATTTATATTATTAGTGTACTTGATATTTTTATTTTTTAGATGGGTAATTAATTCTACTTCTAATTCTGTATAGTCTCCTTTATTTAGAATTACATTATCTACTTTGAAATTATCTATTAGATAGAGGGCTCCGCCGATGTGATCTTCATCACCATGAGTTATTATTAGATAGTTAAGTTTACTTATACCGATACTTTTTAGATAGATTATTATATTGTTTATGTCTATTCCTCTTCCGGTATCTATTAAGATATTAACTTTTTTACTTGGAGTACTTATTAGCATAGAGTCGGCTTCACCGACATCAAACATTACTACTTCTAGGTTACTATTATATAGGGGAATTGTTTTATGAAATATTAGTAATATTAAGATTAGATAGTAGTGTTTATTTTTACTTAGTATTAGGATTATTACTAGATAGTATATTATTATTAAAATAATACTTGGTTTAGAGAGAATTTGTTTGAATATATTTATGTTTGATGTATATAGGGATATTTTTTCTAGGATACTGGTTATTAAATATAATATATTATCTAATATAGGGAATATTAGTGTTAATAATGATAATGGTAATAATATTAAGCTTACTATGGGTACTATTATTATATTTAATATAATACTTAGGAAGTTTATTTCATATGAGGTATATATATTTATTGGTAATGATACTAAGAAAGATATTAGGGATATATATATTATTTTTAGTAGTTTGTTATTTGTCTTATATTTGTTTTTATATAGTATTAGGAAGAAACTTATGGTATAAGAATAGATAAAACCAATATCATATATAATAAAGGGATTAATTATGATACATAGTATTAGAGTTAATAATACTATGTCTATTTTCTTTATATCTAGTTTTAGAAGATGGTTTATACTTAGAAGAATATTCATTACTGTGCATCTTAATAATGATGTAGTGTTACATAGTAATAGATATAATACTAAGAAGATATCTACTGTTATGTATTTTATTTTTTTATTATAGGTTACTCTATCTAAGTAGAAGTATATTATTGAGGTTATGAAATTAATATGGAAACCTGATACTGAGAATAAGTGAGATATTCCATTTATTTGATAACTTGTTTTTATTTCTTTATCTAGTTTGTTATCTCCGAATAATAATGCTTTGATATAATTAGAGGATTTTAGACTATTTATTCTGGTATAGAGTAAGTTTTTTATGGTATATATATGATTATTATTGTTTTGAATTTTATCTATTTTTGAGGCTTCGATTATATAGTATATTTTTTTATTATAGAGATATTTTTTATAGTTAAAATTATTGAAGATATTATTGGTACTTGGTTCTTTTAGTACTCCTGTTACTTTGATTTTATCTCCATAAGAGAGATTATTAAATACTTTACCGGTATATTTATATGTTACTATTATTCTTTCTTTTGATTTAAGACTTATTTTTATTTGATTATCTTTTATGATGTAGTCTTCGACTATACCTATAAATTCTGTATCGTTATTATTAAATACTGATTTAAAGGGATAATACTTAGTATATATTATAGTTATTATTAGGGATAAGATAGTTAGTATTTTGAAAATATATCTAGACTGTAATATCATCTTTAATTTTTTCAAATAGAGACTCTCCTATTCCATCGACATTTAATAGTTCTTCTTTTGTTTTAAATTTTCCTACTTCATTTCGATATTTGATTATGGCTTCAGCTTTTACATCTCCGATTCCGGTTAAGGTGGTTAATTCTTCTATAGTGGCAGTATTTATGTTTATTAAATTACTATTATTATCATTATTATTTATACAAGCATTATTTTCTATATATGGGCAGTTACAGATACATACTTCTTGTTTGAATTTTTCCAGTACTTCTTCAGTACTATATATTATTATTGTCATTTCATCACTTACTATTTTGGCTAGATTTATATTACTGGTATCTGCGCCTTCTTTTAGGCCTCCTGCAAGAGTGATGACATCGTTTACTCTGGAATTACTATCTACTTCGTATACTCCTGGGTTATTTATCATTCCTTTGATATCTACGGTTACTTTGGTAGTAGGAATATTATCTTTTGACTCTTCTTTTTCTTCTTTTTTATCTTCTTTGAAGATATCTATGACTTCTTCTTTGCTATTTTGGTTATTTTTATATATGACAAAGATGGTACCTCCTAGTAAGAGAGTTATTATTGTTAATATTAATATTGTTTTTTTCAAATTACCTCCTTCTCTTTTCTATCTTATATATAACTCTCTATTATAATTATGTTTCTATGGTTAGTCAATGTTTTTTTAGTTTTTTGTTCACTTTAATTCTAGGGTATTAAAGTGCTGTTATTAGCCTTAGGTCTAATAACAGTGTATCCGAGATACCTATTATATATAAGAGAAGTATTTGATAATTATATTTTTATATAGTATAATGGTGGTGGTGAGATTATGTTTAGTATTAAGAATAATGATAAATATGAACTTATTATTAAGAACTCTAAGTTTATTTCTTTGATATTTAGAGTATATAGTAAAGATGAAGTTAATGATATTTTATATAGTATAAAAAAAGAGTATCCTAATGCTACTCATTATTGTTATGGATATGTTATTGATAGTGATATTAGAGCTAATGATGATAATGAACCTTCAGGTACTGCTGGATATCCTATATTGAATCAAATTACTAGTAATTATTTAAATTATACTTTGATTGTGGTTATTAGGTATTTTGGTGGTATTAAACTAGGAGTGGGTCCTCTTACTAGAACTTATGCTAAAGTAGCTAGAGAAGTTATTAGAGATAATAATATTATTGAGTTAGAAAAGGGTTATGATATAGATATTATTTTTAATTATAATGATGTTAAAGATGTTGATTATATTCTTGGAAATTCTAGAATTATTAATAAGAGTTTTGATGAAAATATTACTTATAATGTTTATGTTAATAAGAGTGTTTTAGATAAATTATCTAAATATAATACTATTATTAATAAAGAAATATATATAGAAAAGGAATGAGTTTTAATTCATTCCTTTAATATCTTCCTAAACCTACTTTACTGAATACTTCTTCTAGTTTTTGTTTGGCTATTTTATTAGTTATTTCTTTTCCTCTATCTAGTATTTCATCTATTTCAGTACTATTTATTAATTCATTATACTTCGTTTGAATATTAGTTAGAACTTCTACAACTAAGTCGGCAACTTCTTTTTTTAAATTACCATAGTTATAGTCTTTAAAGTGTTCTTCAGCATCTTTTATACTTATTTCTTTAAGTGATGAATAAATAATAAGTAAATTTGATATTCCTGGTTTTGTTTCAGGGTTATAGTAGACTTTTGATTCACTATCTGTTACAGCACTCATTATTTTCTTTCTGATTGTTTTTTCATCATCTAATAGAAGGATTACTCCTTTATATGTTTCATCACTCTTACTCATCTTTTTAGTGGGATTTTGTAAATCCATTATTTTGGCTCCTACTTTAGGTATTAATGGTTCTGGTATTTTGAATGTTTCTCCGTAGTTTTTGTTAAATCTTTCGGCAATATTACGTGCAAGTTCTACATGTTGTTTTTGATCTATTCCTACTGGTACATAGTCAGCATCATATAATAATATATCTGAGGCCATTAAGATTGGATATGTAAATAGTCCTACAGTAACGTTTTCTCCTTTACTTGATTTATCTTTATACTGTGTCATACGAGAGGCTTCGCCCATGTAGGTGTTGCATTCTAATACCCAAGATAGATTAGCATGATATAGATTTTCTGATTGTAAATATATTATATTTTTGTCTGGGTCTACACCACAGGCTAAATATAAAGCTACATTTTTTCTTATTCTTTCTTTTAATAAATCGTGTTCTTGTCTTACTGTAATAGCATGCATATCTGGTACAAAAAGAAATGATTCATACTCTTCTTGTCTTTTAATAGTACCTTTTATACCACCAATATAACTACCTAAAGTTAATTCTCCGCTTGGTTTTAATCCTGTTAATATCCTTTTCATAAATACACCTTCTTCCCTCTAATTATATAATATTATATTATTTTTTTCAATATCTTTACATATTTTACTTATTTTGGTATACTTTTAAAGTGAGGTAGATATATGAAAACTTTTTTTACTTATTTTATATTATTTTTAATTTATTCTTTTGTTGGGTGGGCTATTGAAGTAGTTGTTACTTTTAATAAAGATAAAAAGTTTGTTAATAGAGGTTTTTTGTTAGGTCCTTATTGTCCTATATATGGATTTTCCTCTATTATTATGATTTTATATCTTAGTAGATATCGTAATAGTTTTATCACTGTATTTCTTTTAGCGGTTGTAGTTTGTTCAATAATGGAATATTTGGTTAGTTATCTTATGGAGAAGTTATTTAAGGCTAGATGGTGGGATTATAGTAATAGGAAATTTAATATTAATGGAAGAGTGTGTTTAGAGAATTCTATTTGGTTTGGTTTACTCGGAGCTCTTCTTATATATATAGTTAATCCTTTCTTATTTAATGTTATTGCTATGATTAGTGATAAGGTATTAATAATATTGGGTAGTGTTTTACTTGTTATATTTATTACTGATTTAATTATATCTCTTAATGTTACTATTAGAATTAAGAATACTATTACTAAGCTAATTAAGAAAGATAGTACTGAGGACTTTAATCATAAGATAAAAGAGATTATTAATGGTAAGATTCTTAATCGTAGATTATTTAAGGCTTTTCCTAAGATTAAAATTAATGTTAAGGATAAGGTTATTGATTTTAAAAATAATATAAAAGAAAAAATAGAGAAAAAGTAAAAATCTCTATTTTTTTAGTTTTCTTTTTAACATATTTAATATTCTTCTGAAAAGATTTTTGGCATCATTACTAATTAAATATAATATTATCATGGTTATTAATGTTACTAAGATGAATACTATACCTAGTTTTATTATTGTACTTATAAAGCCGGTACTTATACTTACAAAGTATGATTCTACTGGTGTTAAGATTAATGATAATATAACAAATAATAGTATTGTTATGATAAAGTATTTTAATACGTCTATTAGTTTTACTTCTTTTAATATTTTCTTGGTAACTAGATTTGTTTTTAGTAATATATTTACTAAGAAAGCAATTGCAGTACCTAATAATATTCCATTTATTCCAAAGAAGTTTATTAGTATTATTGATAATACTAAGTTAGTTGTGGCACATATAAAAATGTGTTTTTTATTATCTTTAAATAGGCCATCGGCATTTATTAAGGCCACTAGGGGATAATACATGATATTTAGGAATAATGTTGAGGTAAATAGTACTACTGTTAAATAACTTAGTATGTAGTTTTCTTTTCCTACCCATACTGAGACAAAGCCTCTTATTCCTATCATAAATGTTATTGACATACTAAAGGCTATTAAGATAAATAGCATTAGGAATTCTTTGAATAATGAGTATACTCTATCATCTTCTTTTTTGGCAAAGACATTACCAAAAGAATATACACTTGATAGTTCTACTCTTGAGGCTACTTCATTTAAGAATCTTAATATATAGTTATATGTGGTATAGATGCTTACCATTACTGGGCCATTGAAGGCCATTAATAATAAGGCATCGACGTTATTTAATACTAGGTAGCCTATTTGTGTCCAAGCTAAATCTTTGGTCATTTTTACCATACTGGTATCTTTTCTAGCTATTTCATGAAGATATGGATATTTCTTTTTGACTACTATTCTGTTTATTATTTCTTCGAGTATCTTCATTATTAAGATCACGATGGCTATTGATTCTAGTGTTCTAAATTTTACTGTTACTACTACTATTAGGATGTCACATAGTATTTTTACGCCATTGAATACTAGGGAATATACATATTTTTCTTGGGCAGCACATAATACGGCTTGATATGTTTGACCTCTTCCAAAATATGATATTAGGTATGATGTTGAGATTATGAAGAAGCATATTAAAGCGGATGCTTTATAACCTTCTTCAAAGTGATAAAAGAGATATAATCCTAGTGTTACTAGGCATATTATTCCTAATATTACAAAGGCTATTATTCTAAATACTTTTCTTGCTCCGCCATATATGGCATTTATATTATCTTTATTTTTATCTGCGAATGGTTTATATAAACTATAGGTAACGGCTTCGGAAAAGCCCATTTGAGCTAAGAAGACATAAGATATTATTTGGTTTATGGTTTGATAATAGCCATTACCAACGTCTCCAATATAGTTTATTAAAACATCCATTTTTACTATACCTATTACGCCAATTATTAGGTATGGTAAAATATCACATATCATATTTAAAAATATTTTCTTAGTTCTCATATTTCACTTCCTATATATATGATACCACAAATTGGAATTTATATAAAGAGAAAGATTATATTTGACATATTTAAATATTTATTCTTTATTATTACTTTCATACATTATAAGAGCAGAAAAACAGTATATTTGCTCTTCTCCATAGATACTACATGAACTATTAAACTTGATATCTATTATATCGATATTATTCTCTTTAATAAAGTTATTTATAGATTCTTCTAAATCTTTTTCATGTCCTTCATCTATTACTTTTACTTTCATGATATCACCAAAAAAAGTATATAACATTTGTTATACACTTTTTGTCATTTTTTAGCCTCTATTTACTTCATAATATATTTTATTTAAATCATTATTATCATCAGTATATTCTAGATATAATTTAAATTTAGTATTGGAAATATCATTTATAGTTTGAATATGTCCATTTAATACTATTTTATCTTTACTATTCTCTTGTAGTTCTTTGGGACTATCAAATATTCCTACTGATGGATATGCTTCTTCATTAACAAAGTTATGAATAAGTAATGCTTTTACATTATGCATATTTATTTTTGGAGTATCTATTACTAAGCTATAATCTGTTATTTCTTCATCTACTCTTTCAATATTAAAATATACATTAAAGTCAAGGGTTTCTTCACCATTAAATATATCTCTTTGTTCTAATTCATTTTTATATTCTAAGTAAGCTATTTTATTTTCTTCTTCTTTATTAGTACAACCTATTAATATAAATAGTAGTGGTATTATTATTAATAGTTTTTTCATTTTATTTGTTCCTCTATTCTTAGAAGTCTATTATATTTTGATAGACGTTCTCCTCTTGACATTGAGCCTGTTTTTATTTGGCCTAGATTTAGTCCTACGGCAAAATCTGATATGTAGTTATCTTCTGTTTCACCGCTACGATGAGATATTATTGTTTTATAGTTATTTTCTCTTGCTAGTTTGATTGTTTCTAAGGTTTCGGTTACTGTACCTATTTGATTTAATTTTAATAAGATAGCATTTGCTATGCCTAGGTCTATACCTTTTTGTAATAGTTTTTTATTGGTTACGAATAGATCGTCTCCAACTAACTGAATATTTGATAGTCTATTTGTTAATAGTTTCCAGCCTTCAAAATCTTCTTCAGCCATACCATCCTCTATTGAGATTATATGATATTTATCTACTAATTTTTCATAATAACTAATTAATTCTTCTCTAGTGTATTCTTTTCCTTCAAGTAAGTATGTATCTTTTTCTTCATCATAGAACTCTGATGCTGCAACATCTAGAGCTATATTTATATCTTTACCTAGAGTATATCCTGATTTGGTTATAGCTTCTTCAATTAAGTCTAAAGCCTCTTCGGCATCCTCTATTAAAGGAGCAAAGCCACCTTCATCACCTACTCCACAAAGTAAATCTTTTTCTTTTAGGATATTCTTTAGGGTATTGAATATTTCTGATCCCATTCTTAGATTTTCTTTATATTCTTCCTTATTTGGTACTATCATGAATTCTTGGAAATCTAATTTGTTACTGGCATGAGCTCCACCATTTAGGATATTCATCATACATTTTGGCATACTATATTCTTTACCTAGATATTCATATAATTCTAAGCCTTTGTATTTAGCGGCAGCTTTTAGATTGGCTAGAGATACTCCAAGTATGGCATTAGCTCCTAGTACTGATTTATTATCTGTACCATCTAATTCTAACATAATATTATCTATTTCTTTTTGATTTAAACTATCTTTACCAATTAGACTTGGTTTTATAATATTATTTACGTTAGATACTGCTTTTAATACTCCTTTTCCGTGATATCTATTTTTATCGTTATCCCTTAATTCTAAGGCTTCATTTTTACCAGTAGAGGCTCCACTTGGTACTGATGCTACTCCGATTATTCCTGATTCTAGAGTTACTTCTACCTCTACTGTAGGATTCCCTCTTGAATCTAATATTTCTCTTGCGTATATATTTTTTATTTTGCTCATATTTTATCCTCCATAATTATTATAAAATATATGTCAAAAAAAGTAAAGAAAAAAAGAACACTTGGTTCTTAATAAGAGTCTACATTTATTTTAACTAATTTGTTATCTTTATTAAATGAAGCAGCTTGAACTATGGTTCTAATTGAATTTATTGTTTTACCACTATAACCTATTACTTTAGGCATATCTTCACTAGATACCATTACTTCAATTAATACTGTGTTATCTTCATCTGATTCGAACTCTTTTACTGATACTGATTCGCTATCATTTACTAATCCTTTAATGATTAGTTCTGTTAAATTTACTAAATCGTTCATTATTTACCTTGCTTTTCTTCATGGAATTCTTTCATAATTCCTGCTTTACTAAATAAATTCTTTACTGTATCAGTAGGTATAGCTCCTTTTTTAAGCCATTCTTTTGCAGCTTCCTTATCTATATTAATTTCAGCTGGTGTAGTTAATGGATTATATGTACCTATTTTTTCTACGATTCTACCATCTCTTGGACTTCTTGAATCTGCAACTACTACACGATAAAATGGTGCTTTCTTTGCTCCCATTCTTGTTAATCTTATTTTTACTGCCATCTTTATCCCTCGCTTTCATTTAGTATTTTAACACAAAAAAAATATACTGTCAACCTTTTTTTGTTACAGTATATTTTATGTTGTTAAATTAGCTTCTAGTACATCTCCGCTGATAGCTTCAAATCCTACTACTCCAGAATAATTTTTTGAATAATCTGCTGTTTGCATAGTATTTGTTTCTGTTATCCACATTACTAGATAATACTCTACATTAGTACTATTTATTGTGGTACTTATATTGTTTGATCCTTTTTTGAAGTATACTTTTTGACTAGCAGTTAATGATGGTGTTAAGACATCGGTTACAGCATTATAGTTAGTATCATATACTTGATATTTTAAATTACCTGTTGTATAAGTTGTACTACTTGTTTTTAAATAGCCATTTAATGTAAATGAACTGCCTGTATTACTTAAAGTTAATTTGTATAAAGAGCATACTTCATAGTTATTTTTATCTATACATTTATTAGTATTTTTTATTGAAGTTACTACTAGTGAATCTTTTAGTGGTACCATATTGGTAGATTTATGTACTGTAGTTAATGCTAGTTTTACATTAAAGTCTGCTGTTTTACCTGAAACATCAGTTGTATTTTCACTTGATGCTATAAGATAAGCAAATGTTGTACTCGTTGTTACTACTATTACAATGGCTAGAACAAAACATATTGAACTGAATAGTTTTTGTTTCATACTAGACACCTCCTAGATGGGAGATGTTATTACCACTATCTTCATAGCCTTCTACAGTAGCGGTTAATCTACCTCCTGTTACTGAACTAAATGTTATTACTGCAGAAAAACTACCACCAGCATCTATATCATTTTGATCTTCTTCTAAGTTTGTTAACCATATTATTAATTTAAACTTTCTTGAAGTGCTACTTAATTCTGTAGCTTCTCCTAATAAGAAATGTTCTCCTAAAGGTAAATCTTTTGTTTCTCCATTTGGTACACTTGTTTTACTTAAATATACATTATCGTTTTCATCTAATATCATATAACTTAGATTTTCTATTTTACTTACATTAAAATCTATTTTACCTATAACATCTTGACTTTTATTGAAGTTATATACTTCAAATTCATATAATGAACATGCTCCATTACCATAGTCATCTATACAATTTTGTTTATATGCTGTCATTATATCACTATCATTAGTAGGAATTAACTTATGTCCGGTACTAAGTGCGGATACACTAAGGCCTAATCTTACTTTTCCTGCCTCTACTGCTAGGGCATTCATTTTACTCATATTTCTTGTACTAAAATATGAGAATGTTGCTCCTATTAACAGTATAAGAGTACTGAATATTGTAGTAATTAGTAAAAAGATATTTACTTTATTTTGTTTTATATCTTGTTTCATATACCGACCATTCCTTACTATAAATATAATATCAAATATTTTGTTTTTTTTCAAGTAATTTATTTATTTTTTTCACTTTAATTCTTGGGTATTAAAGTGCTATTATTAGCCTAAAGTCTAATAATAGTGTATCTACATACCTATTATATATAAGCAGAATCTATATATTAAAAGAAAGATATTAGTTATACCTTTCTTAAATAAACTTTCACAATAGAGACCTTAGGCTCTATTGTGCCTCTTAAGACTATCTATAGGCTTAAGAGGATATATAATATTATTTATTAATATATTCTTTCATACCTTCTATATCATTTATATTAAACTTACTAGTAGTTTTATTTTTCATATCTTTTATTTCTATAGTACCTTCATTTACTTCGTTTTCTCCTAGTACTATGACATAAGGTACATTATTTTTATCAGCAGATTCAAATACTTTCTTTAATTTTCTATTATTCATTTCTATTAGTACTTTGATATCGTCTTTTCTCAAACTATTAGCTAGTTTTAATGATTCTATATTAGTATTCATAGGTACTATAAGTACATCATATAATGCTTCATTTACTTCTTCTTTTAATATTTCACATATTGGTACAATACCAAAAGATATTCCTACGGCAGGATATGTATTACCATCCTCTATAAAGTTGGTAATTATTTTATCATATCTTCCTCCTCCTCCAATAGCGGACATAATTCTTTGTTTCTTATCAAATACTTCAAATACTGTACCAGTATATATTTCTAATCCTCTAGCTAGATATGGAGTAAACTTACATTCTGTTATTTCTAGACTATTTAAGTAGTTAAATAATTCTTTTATTTCTTCTTTTCCTTCGGTAAATGTATTATTGGTAATGTCTAAATTATCTAACTCTTCAATAGTACATTTGAAGTAACTAAATAGTTTATCTAGTTTTTCATCTTCTATATCATAAGAAGATAATTCTTCTTTTACTCCTCTTTCTCCTATTTTGGCTAGTTTATCTACAGATAGTATTACTTTATTCTTAATATTTTCATCTATACCTGCCGCTAGGATGAAGCCTTCAAGTAACTTACGATTATTTACTTCTATATAGACATCTATTCCTAGTTTTTTGTAACATAGACTAGTCATTGATAACATTTCTGCCTCAATAAATGTTCCTTCTATACCACAGACATCAACATCACACTGATAGAACTCTCTTGCTCTACCTGTCTTTACTGGACCATCACGAAACACTTTTCCTACTTCGTATCTTTTTAATGGTAATGTTATATTTTTATTTACATTCATACTAATTACTTTGGAAAATGGTACTGTAAGATCATATCTTAGTCCTAGTTTTCTATCGCCTTGATCATTTAGAGTATATACTTCTTTTAGTATTTCACTACCACCAGCATACTTTGATGCTAATAGATCATAATAACATAATATGGTAGTATCAAGTGGCATATATCCAAACTTTTCAAAAGTACAGGTTAAGGTATTTACTACTCTTCTTTTTATTAGTTCTTCTTTAGGAAGACTGTCACTAGTTCCTTTTACATTCATCAACTTCATTTGTATCACCTTTATTCTTTAATCTTTACTTTATTTGTAAAATCCATTTCTAATAATTCTAATAAGTCATTTATTTTAATAAATTTACATTCTTTATTAGTATCAGAAAATTTTACTGGTATTCCACCTACTTCACTCCAGTATTCTAAGTTAGGCATAAAGTCATCTACAAGAATAGCTCCTTTGGGATTTACTATATCGCCTTTCTTAATTATTTTTGGAACAACATTTAACTTGATATCTGGGAGTACTGAAGTAAAGTATTTAAACTTTGCTCTTATTTCATTATCAGAATTAACATGAGTTAGTATTTCTACATCAAAATGTTTACTTAATTCTTTTATTTTTTCAATGGAATTATTTATTTCTCCAGCCTCTTCGATTAGAGTCTCCCATGACAAGTTTTTATAGAAGTCATCTATTTTATCTTCGGAAATACCTCTTTCTTTTATTATTTGATAGGTATAATTTATTGTATCTAGAATTACACCATCACAATCTAAATATAATTTTTGCATAATTGCCCCCTTATTTTTTATTTTAAAGTGGTAGTTATTTGTTCTACTCCTGTATAGTACTCGGTAATAGTACTGTTTACTACTTTGATTACTGTAGGGTCTGCTACTTTTAATTCTGATATATCTGATACTACTCCTGATGGATCACCAACTATATTGGCGTTAAATGCATCATGTAGGTCTACTTTGTATACCTTTGTAGTAAGACTATTAATAGTACTTGTTACATCACTATTTTCGTTAGTAGTGTCGTAGTAGTAGACATAGTATTCTTCTTCAGATTGTCTTAATGAATCTACTCCTAGTATCTTATTTGATATAGTACTTACATTATCAGTAGTAGTATCTTTCTTATCAAACCACTTTATATCTTTAGTAATAAATATTCCTGTTAGTATATAAAGTATTACAAAAAATACTAATAAAACTACTATTATTGTAATGAACTGTTTCATAGTCATTGGCTTTTCTTTACTTAATTTTTGTATATCTCTAACATTTTTTCCATTTCTTTTTGCTTCTTTTCTTCTTAATTCTCTTCCCATAATTACACATCCTTCTAATTAATTATAATATATATTTTTAACTTTGTAAATTAATAAAAGACATTCTTTAGATATAATCCTTCTGGATTTGCTGTTTTACCAGCAGCTTTCCTATCTTCTTTTCTTAATATATCTATTACTTCTTCACTCTTTATTTTACCTTCACCAACCGCTATTAGGGTGCCAACAATATTTCTTACCATATATCTTAAAAAGCCCGTTCCGACGAATGAGAGAGTTATTTTATTTATGTCTTTGCTATCTCTAATTATATTTGTTTGCGATATTGTTCTTACATAGTCATCTTTTTCTTCATCTGTTTTAGTAAATGATTTGAAGTTATGTTCTCCTTCAAGGTACTTCATAGCTCTTTCCATTTCGATAACATCTAATTTTTTATTATGCTGATAGACATAGTTTCTTTCTAATGGATTATATTCACCCATATTTAGTTTGTAGATGTATTCTTTACCTATCGCAGAAAACCTGGCATGAAAGTCCTCTGGTACTTCTTTAACGTCTTTTACATAAATATCATTTGGTAAAAGACTATTTAAACCTCTTATTAGTTTATCAGGAGTTATTTTTGTTTCTAAATCAAAGTGAACCTTCTGGTTTAGTGCATGTACTCCAGCATCAGTTCTTCCTGAAGCATGAACATCTACTTTCTTACCTCCATTTATTTCTTTTAATGCTTTTTCTAGTTCTGACTGAACTGTTCTTTCTTTGGGCTGTTTTTGATAGCCAGAAAAATCTGTCCCATCATAACTAATTGTAATTAAATATCTCATAATACTTTTCTCCTTAATAAATTTATTATATTATTTATTTGCTATTTATAAGTATGTTTTTTGTTTCTTTTTCTAATTCTTTTAGACTTTTATCTGGTGCCGGTAAATCTTCAGGCATAGTACCTCCATTTTTAGCTATTACCTCTCTAATGTTTTTACCAATATTATAGTGAGTTTTATTTGCTTCAGATTCGCCCTCTATATTATCTTTTTTTAATTTTGCTTCAGTTTGGGTAATTCTAAAAAGATTGGCTGCAAGTTCCTCACTACCCATATTATCTAGAATATCTTCACGATATCTTAATTTCTTTCTTTTAGCAATATCATTTGCTGTTTCTCCATTATATAATCCTTTATAACCAGCATTATGAAATTTATCAAAGTTCTTTACGCCGGCTTTTTTAGCAGTTTGATTTAGTGAATAGTTACCTTTTTTAGTTAGATTTCTCTGATAGAATCTTTTTTCATCTTCAGTTAAACTAGAGTAATCTCTTTCAGTAAGTTCCATTTTTCTTGTCTGCACAGCAAAATAGGTTTGAGCAAGAGCAACACTTTTCTTCCTACTATCACCATTTTGTGCTATCAAGTAGCAAGCATATCTAGATAACTTGTAATCAGGAACTTCTCTTTTTGTACTAGAACCTATTTCAACCATTTTGGCGGCTTCGCCAAAATGGTCTAAAGCCTTATAACCACCCCACTCACAAGCAATTTTTGCTTTATCAATTACACCTTCGAATTTTCTCCATTCGGTATATTGTAATGCTTCTTGTAACTCTCTTGCTTCCCAGTATTCATTTCCATATTCATCAATGTGTTTAATACTTTCGAATGTAATATTATTAATTTCTAAATTATTCATTTTATCTTTCCCCCTTTTAATTAATTTGGTTTTATATTTTTATGTTAGCAAATTTCAGATAGTGTACGATTTTCCTGAAATTAGAAAAATCATATAAAGTACTATATTTATTGCTTTTATAGAGTATCATTGCTAACTTTATTACTTTGTAATTTTTAATAACAGATTATTATAATTAATATTAATATATTTAGTATTAGTAATAGACTATTTATTTTAGTCCATTTATTAGTACGATAGTTAGTTCTTGATTTGCCATAATTATATAATCTTATATCCATTATATCTGCGGATTCTTCGGCTCTTTTTATTGATAGAGAAAACATTGGCATTAGAATACCACTGATGCTTATTATTTTTTCTTTAATATTTTTAGTATCAAAATTTATTCCTCTTAGTTTTTGAGCCTTTATTATTCTACTTGCTTCTTCGGTTAATGTAGGAATATATCTTATTGATAAAGTTATTATCATGGCTATATCTCCTACTGGAATTAATTTGTTAAATGGCCTTAATAACTTTTCTATACCGAAGGTTAGTTCTGTAATACTAGTGGTATATGTTAGTATAGAGGAATATAAAACAATAAATATTAATTTAAATATATCGAATATTATTCTATTTATACTTGTAAAAAAGATTAAATCTATAGTAAATATAAATATTAGAAATATTTTTATACCATAAATATTTTTTAGGTATACTTTTATATCTATATCACTATATAACATGGTTAATAATAGATACATACTAAGTAAAGTTATGTCTATATAACTATCTATAAAGAAGATACTTATTATCATTATTATTAATGATATTATTTTAAATACTGGATTTAACTTATGAACTACTGATGATTTATTTATATATCTACCTATGGTAATATTATTTAACATTACGATATATATCTTTCATTAATTCTTTTACATCAAAAGTTAGTTCTAAGTTAATATTTTTCTTTTTCTTTACAGCATTTATAAAATCTATTATTTTAGGTATTTCTACCTTACTAGTTTTAATCTTACTAATATTATTTAATAATTCTTTCTTTACTCCTGAACTTATTATTTTATCATTTTTTAGTATTAGATAGTTATCTGTTACTTTTATAGTAAATTCTATATCGCTTGTTAATAATATTATTGTTTTATTATATCTAGTTTTTATTTTCTTTAATAATTTTATTAGATATTCTTTATTTCTACTATCAAGGTTACTTGTTGGATTATCAATAATAATTAATTTGGGATTTAGTGATAATACTATTCCTAGGGCTAGACTTTCTTTTTCACCGCTTGATAATTCAAATGGACTTTTATCTAAATATTCTTTTGGTAGATTAACCATTTTTAGTGAGTCTTCAATTCTTTTGTTTATAGTACTTACTTTATAATTATATTTTTTTAAACCAAACTCTAATTCTTCTCTTACTGTATTAAAAATAAACGCTTCTTCAGGATTATTAAATACTACCCCAATATTTCTTCCTTTATAGGTATTAGTTATTTTACCATTATAATCTTTTTCAAGATTACTTATTAGATAAGTAAAGTATGATAGACTTTCTCCCGATACTATGGTAGTTATTTTACCATCTTCAAAATCATAGTTAAACTTTTTTAAATTACTTTTATATGTTACATTATTGAAACTTAAGGCCATAATTTATTCATTACCTCGTTTTCACTAAAATATACTTTATCTAATAAATCATATAGTATTAGATTTTGTGATAGTTTTACTACAAATGGTAGTTCAAAACCCTTTCTTTCTAAATAATCATTTTTATAGATTTCTTCTTTTGTTTCATCTTTGATTATTTTACCATTTTCTAATACAATAATTCTATCAGAAAATAGTGTTTCTTCAAGATTATGGGTAATTAGTATTATAGTAAGCTTTTCTTCTTTTTGATATTCTTTAAGTAATTTAAAAACTAATTTTTTATCGGTATCTGTTAGTTTATTTATTGTTTCATCAAGTAATAATATTTTAGGACTATGAATTAGACTTGAAGCAATGGCTACTTTTGTTTTTTCACTTTCAGTTAAGAGACTTGGCTCCTTATCTAGAATATTCTCTAGTTTGAACTTTTTGGATATTATATCTATTAAAGTAGTCATTTCATCATAAAAATAACCTAAGTTTTCCAGTGAAAATACTAAGTCATCTCTTACTGTTTCTCCAATAAAATGGGTTTCACTATTTGCAAAGCAAACAGAAAATACTCTTCTTATTTTTTTAATGAATTGTTCATTTAATAAATAACCATCTATGGTAATATAGCCTTCGGCTTTATATAGTCCTATTAGTATTTTGGCTAAAGTACTTTTGCCGGAACCATTCATACCTATGATTGAGACAAAAGAAGACTCTTCTATTTCTAGATTAAAATCTTTGAATAGATAATTGTCTTCAAATTTAAATGACATATTATTTACTTTGATGATTTGTCTTTTCATACCTAACACCCTCGATATATATTATATATTAATTATGCTTAAAAAACAAGGAAATATAAAGAAAAAAGCATCTTAAAATTAAGATAACTTACTATTTTACTTTTTTTAGTTTTTTATGTACTTCTTTAACTTCACTGTAACTAAAATCATCTAAAGTATTAACATTTAGTTCTTCAGAATATATTTTATCAAAGTTTAATTCTTCGACAGCAATTTTACCTTCAGGAGTTTGTAATTCTTCATACATATCAAGAAATAAGTTTGATTTTTTTACTTCTTTAATTATTGCTTTTTCTTTTAGTATTCTATTAGTTAAATATATTGTACCAAATATTGTACCTATTGTTAGGTAGGCTTTCATAGTAGCAAACTTAATACGATTAGCTATATATGAACCCACTAGTGTAGTTAATACTGCAGTATCAAAACTTTTTTGTAAAGTATATGGTCTTAGATTTACACTTTCATTTCTTTCTTGTAATTGTTGTAACATTATTTTTTTAATTTCTTCTCTTTGTTCTTCAGTAAAATTGGGAATAGATACTTTTCTATTGTTTAAATAATATACTGCCATATCATTTCCTATAACGATGTATCTTTCTATAACATCTTTTAAATCTTCTGGTCCAGTGTAAAACTTCATGGTATCACCTCTTTGATAGTAATTACTATAACATGGATAGAGATTTTTTTCAAGGAAATTGTGTAAAATTATCTTTTAACTATAAAGTTTTATAGACTTTCTTATAGTAATTTGATAAAATGTAATTAAGAGGTGGAACATGAAAAATAAAACTATTACCAAAGTTATACGCGTAGATAATGAAACTAAAAAATTAATGGCTGACTTTTATAAAGACATGAAAAGAGATAAGACTCCTCCTTATGCTATATTTCAAGCTGATACTGGTGATACAATAGTTACTTTATATGAATCTGGTAAGGCAATGTTTCAAGGAGTATCAGCAGATATTGAGGCTGGTATGTGGGAAAGTATTGGTAAAGATAAAGAGAATATTGATTACTTTATAGATAGGGAAGAAGTTAAAGAAAAAAAAGAAGAAACTACTATACCAATAGATATTTCTTCAGTTGGTTCTGATGAAGTTGGTACTGGTGATTATTATGGACCTATCGTAGTAACTGCATCATATGTAAATAAAGATGATATCCCTTTCTTGACTGAACTTGGAGTTAAAGATTCTAAAAAATTATCTGATGAACAAATACTAAAAATAGTTCCTAAAATTATTAAGAAAATTAAATATAAAACTATTATGTTATCTAATAAAGAATATAATAAGAATTATGGTAAAGATATGAATATGAATAAGATAAAGGCTGTACTTCATAATAAAGTATTAACTGAGATGGTTAAGGATAATGAATATGATTATATTGTTGTAGATCAGTTTGAACCCGAGTCATCTTATTATAAGCATTTATCTGAAGTACCTAGTCCTTTGAAGGGAATTACTTTTATTACTAAGGCTGAAGATAAGTGTTTATCTGTCGCTTGTTCCTCATTAATAAGTAGATATATCTTTGTTAAGGAAATTGATAAACTTGGTGATAAGTATGGTATCTTCTTACCTAAGGGAGCCAATTATTATGTGGAAGATGTTGGTATTAAATTAGTAGAAAAATATGGGATAAATGTTTTAAAAGAAGTGGCTAAATTAAATTTTAGTAATACTGATAGAATATTAAAAGAAGTAAGAAAATAATCTTGCTTCTTTTTATAATAAATAGACTATATTAATCTTTATAATATGTTTGATTTTTATTAGTTGGGTTATCTGGATATGTCATTTTTATTAAATTATTTTCAATAGCGGGAACTAGATAGTTTTCTCTAAATGAAACTCTAGATTTCATATCTACTAATTTCATTAACTCATTGGTACTATATTTAATTCCAGGCTCCATTGTATCAAGTAATTTTTTTATATATGGACTTATATGATTAATTTGATTATTTACTCCAACAATTAAAGTATCTAGTTCTTCATCAATCATTTTTAACATAAATTCTATAAATTCAGTTGAATTACCATTTGCATTACAATTAGCAATTACTCTATAGTATTCATCTTGATATTTTTTTATTGCACTTTCTATTGGAACATATTCAAATATATCTTCATATTCAGATAAGATAACATTCTGCCACAATCTAGCTGTTCTTCCATTGCCATCACCAAATGGATGTATAAAGACAAATTCATAATGGAATACTGAAGATAATATTAATGGATGTATTTCGTTCTTTTTTTCTTTCATCCAATTGAACAGTTGCTCCATAAGTTCTTCTACTTGATTTGCTGGTGGACAAATATGTATGCAATTGCCATTCTCATCAAAGACTCCTTCGCCAGTACTTCTAAACTTTCCGGATTCCTCTGTAGTTAAATATGTCATAATGCCGTGTATTTCTTTTAAATCTTTTATACTATATGGATTTACTTCTTTAATTTTTAAATAAGCATTATAAGCGTTTTTTACTTCTTGTATTTCTTTTTCTGGTCCAATTACCAATTTACCATCAATAACATCTTTAACTTGACTAAGTGATAAAGAGTTTGCCTCTATTGCAAGTGATGAATGAATAGATTTTATTCTGTTATTTCTTCTTAAGACTGGCATTTTATTTAAATCTTTATAGTTTTCAAGTCCACCAATTTTCTTCATAATTGAAGAAACTCTTTCTAGCATAATATTAGTTATTTCAAATGGTGGTATATAATTTTGCATTTAAATCACCTCATTTTTTTCTACTAATATTATACTATATATATTAATTATAGTCAATCTACTTGTATGCTTTCTTGTATGTTTTCTTGTATGTTTTAGTCATAGACAAACTTACCTAATACTTTAAATACACTCTCTATGCCTTTTTTTAGAACATCATTTACTTTAGTGGATACCTTGTTGGTACCTCTGGTTAATTTTGTTGTGTAGTCAGTACTGGTATTAACTACATAATCTTCAATACTAACATCCCTACCTTCACTTACATCTTTTTCAAACTTCTCCATCGATTCTTTAGTTAAAACTGTTTTATTACGAAGATTATATTCATAATAACCACTTTTTTCTATTACATAAGCTATGATAAAGCTTAAGAATAATACTATGAATACTATTTTTAATATTTTTTTCTTATCCATTATTATCACCTTTTATATAGTAATATAATATGTTAGATATTGCTTCAGTAGTATTAAGTACTTCATCTATATTGTTATCTACTCCTCCTACTTCAATTAAAATACTATTAGGACTGATATCTTGGTTATATATACCGTCTACTCCAGGGCCTTCTTTTTTATAGATACCTCTAGATAAACCTTTATAATATTTATTGAATAAATTATTTAAGTCTTCGCTTAATTTTAGATTATCTTTATAATTATCATGTTCTAATCCTATGACAAAGAGTATTCTAGCATAATCTTTACCATTTATGTTTACACTAGTTACATTTTTATTTACTGAGTCTCTATGAATATCAATAAAATATTTTAGAGTATTATATTTATTCTTTTTATCTAAGATAAATATTCGTGAGGCTTTATATGAACTAGCATGATTCCAATTATTTATACTTAAGAATTCTGATAAGTTGGAGTCTTCAACAATTGTAGATAGTCCTTTACTATTTAGTTTTTCTTTTAATAAATAAGAGGCCATTAATACATTAGGAGTTATTCCATAAATATCTAAGTTTGAACTATTATAATTTTCTAACTGATGTGAATTATAAATATATATAATAGGACTATCTATATCTACGGGATTTGGATCTTCGATATAAGAACTTATCTTCTTTAATTCTTCTAGATTACTATAGTCATCGTTATGTTCATAATCTTTGCTAGAGGAGGTTATACTCCTATCAAGGATGGAACTGGGATTAGTAAAGTCTATACTAAACAAAAACTTAGTACTGTTATTATCGATATTTATTAGTTTGTAATCTCCAATTAGATGAGAATTACCTCCTTTTAAGAGAAAGTTAATAAATTCTTTATTATTTATGTTATTACTATTTTTTAAAGAATAATAAAAAGTTATGGAAAAGATTATATATATTACTATGATATAGATAAATGATAGTTTAATTTTTTTCTTTACTATTTTTTTTAATTTCATTTTACCATTCATAATATCATCACCTAGTAATAATATATAACATTAGGCAATAGTTTTATGTCGAAAAAAAAGAAGGTTACCCTACTTATTGTAAATCTATTCTAAAATTTTTTAGTTCATCAATAAATTCGTCTGTTTCTTCATCATCAGTAATATTATATATTTTATCTTTTACTTTTAATAATTCATCATAACTTATTATCGCTTCTTCTTCTTGCTTTCTTTCATAGTCAGTTAGTTCTATATTAGATGGCTTTATTTCTTCTTCCATTCTTTCGACAATATCTGAAGCAAACTTCATATTATCATTTACTTCATAAGCATCTTCCATTGTTTCAAGTGGAGATAAAGCATCTTCATGTAAATCTATACCTGTAAGAATATCTTCATTTGTATGATAATCTTCTTTTGGTAATTCTTCTCTACTTGATAATTCTCTATCAATATGAATTGGTGATGTTTGGACTCTTTTTTCTCTTAAAACATTCTTTGTATATAAACCATTATTATTAGTATTTACTGGTATTTTTTCTTCTTTAATTTCTTCTTTTACTTCTTCTTCTACTTTTTCTAATTCTTTTGGTTCAATTATTTCTTGTTTTGGTAATTCTTTTACTATTTCTTTAGGTTCTTCCTTTGCTTCACTTAATATTAATGGAGTATCATCATGAGTATCATTTAATTCTTCCTTAATATTATTTTCTTTTAGATATTTAGATAGTTTTCTATTTTTTAGTAGAAGTACCACAAGTAGAAAGATAACAAATACAAAAAGAAATACTACTATCCAAAAGAAAAATAAACCATTACTTGATAAGTTATTATAAAAATCATTAAATGAATTTATCATTATATTCACCTCTTACCGCGATAAAGTTAAATACTGCGCCAGCATATATAGCAGCAGTTTCCACTCTAAATATTAGGTCTCCAAAAGATACTGGGTTATAATTATTTTCTAATAAATATGTTTCTTCTTTAGGGCTTATTCCGCCTTCTGGACCTATTACCATTATAATTTTAGCACAATCTTTTATGCTTTGTAAATAGTAATTTAGTAATTTATCTTTTTCTTTTGTAGATGCTACTAATTTGATATCATAATCTAGATTTACTAAATCTTTAATACTCATAATATCAGTTATTTCTGGGATATCTGTTCTTTTAGATTGCTCACTAGCCTCCTTGCAGATCATTTGCCATCTTACTTTTTTCTTATTAAATCTTTCTTTATCTAACTTAACAATACTTCTTTCCATATCGACTGGAATTATTCTTGATACACCTAGTTCAGTTAGTTTTTGAAGAATTAAATCTATTTTTTGTTCTTTTACTAAACCTATAGCTATTGTTAATTCTATATTTAGCTTATTTTCTTTACTAATAGTATCCTCTACTGAAAGAGTTAATGGATCTAGATTATCTATATTACATATATATAATACTTTATCATATACTACTTCTATTTTATCGTTTATATTCATTCGCATAACATTCTTAATATGATGAATATCTGACTCTTCAAGTATTAAGTTATTTTGTTCTTTTCTTTTGACAAAATATCTTTGCATATATACCACTCTCTTCTAGATTTATTTTCTTTTTTCTTATTATATAATACATTGGAACTATTATAAAGGCTCCTAGTACATCTACGATTACATGTTGTTTTATGAATACTGTTGATAACATTATTAATACTGATGTTATTGTTATTAATATTTTGTATTCTTTTTTTATTTCTTTGACGTCTAATGTTGATATTATAAATAATATAGCTAAGGCACAGTGTGCTGAAGGAAATAGATTTACTGGAGTATCTACTTTGTATATAATATTTATTATCCATGTTGAAATACTGTCTACTACTAGTGGTTCTCTAGTCATAGTGGTTGGTAATAGTATAAATATTATTCCTTCAAATAATGCGTATATTAGACATGTTACTATGTATCTATCAAATACTTTTTTGTTATATTTTAATATTAGTAATGGTATTAAGAATAGTAATAAATACCACAAGACATAGAATATTACAAAGGCTGGTATAAATGGTATCATATTATCAAAATAGTTATTTAGATGCATTGGTGTACCTTGAAATAGTTTGGTTATACTATATACTGATGTTTGAAATAGAAAGGTACATACTAATATTATTATTCTATTTTTATTTTCTTTAATATACTTCTTCATATTCACACCTCATACTACATTATATTGCCTTTAGATAATTATATCATACAAAAGTAAAAAGAGATAGTAATTTATCTCTTTATATTATTTATTATCTTTTTTCTTTTTTAAATACATTACTACACATACTATTATTCCAAGTATTGCTACTACTCCAATAACAATATAAGTAACTATATTATCTCCTGTTTTAGGATTGTTAACTTCATTATTTGTTTGTACTCTAAATATATATATCTATGGCTTATATATAATAGACTTTATTTTGAGACTAAAATTAGGCTCAAAATAACGCTCTAAGACCTTAGGCTTAGAGCGCATATATTATTTTTTTAACATCTTATTAAATTTAGTAAACTTACTATCATCATCTAGTGTTGTTTCAGATAATTCTTTAAATAAATCTTTTTGTTTTTTAGTTAATTTACTTGGCATAACGACATCTACTATTACATACATATCGCCTTTTTTATTATTAATATCACTATCTATTCCTTTTCCTTTTAATCTTAATTTACTACCATTTTTAGTACCATCAGGAATAGTTATAATAGCATTTCCATAGATTGTAGGTATCTCTTTCTTGCAGCCTAATACTGCCTCAGTAATAGTAAGAGGTACAGTAATATAAATATCATTTTCATCTCTAGTATAGAAATCATCTTCTTTAACACTAAATTCAATATATAAATCGCCTGGTTCTCCTCCATTAGTACCTGCTTCTCCTTTACCAGCAAGTCTTATTCTATTGCCGGTATTTATTCCTTTAGGAATAGTAATGGTTAGAGTTTTAACTTTTCTTTCTTTACCAGTACCATGACAATTAGTACAAATCTTATCAAATGTTGAACCAGTTCCATGACATGTTGGACAAGAGGTTTTTGATAGAAATGAACCAAATATAGTACTTTGCTGTCTTGTTACAGTTCCAGATCCTTTACAATCAGGACAAGTATGCATATTAAAGCCACCCTGTCCATGACACTCAGAGCATTCATCTTCAGTATCTACTTTTATATCTCTCTTAGCACCATTAACAGCCTCTTCAAAAGTAATACTCATACGATATAGTAAGTCGCTACCATCTTCTCTTCTAGAACTTGTTCTTGTACCAGATGAAGATGAACCAAAACCAAAGTTTTTAAATAAATCTCCAAAGATATCTTCCATTCCTCCAAAGTCAAAGCCATCAAATCCAGAGAAACCGCCTTGAGAGTTAGTAAATGCTGCATGACCATACTGATCATATTGTTTTCTTTTTGTCTCATCTGATAATACAGCATAGGCTTCTTGACATTCTTTAAACTTTTCTGCAGCATTTTCTTCTTTTGATACATCGGGATGGTATTTTTTAGCTAGTTTTCTGAAGGCAGATTTTATTTCATCTTGAGATGCTGTTTTGGGTACTCCTAGTACCTCGTAGTAATCTTTTTTATTCATACATTTCCTCCAAACATAAGTATAAAGTTCTAGCTAGAAAACTAGAACTTTAACTTTTTATTTAAATTATTTCTCTTCGTACTCAGCATCTACTACTGTGTCGTCTTTGTCTTCTTTCTTTTCTTCTTTAGTTTCAGTCTTAGCACTTTCTGCACTTTGATTATTTTTAGCAGCTTCTTCATAAACTTTTGTAGCAAGAGCATTAGCCTTCTCTAATAGTTTATCTTTAGCTTTATTAATCTTTTCAACATCTTCTGTTTCAATAGCCTTCTTAGTTTCTTCCATTAAGTCTTCAGCTTCTTTCTTATCAGAATCAGTTACTTTTTCTCCTAAATCTTTAAGAGCCTTTTCAGTCATGAATACTACTTGTTCAGCATCATTCTTAGCATCTGCTACTTCTTTCTTCTTGTTATCAGCTTCTTTATTTTTTTCTGCTTCTTTCATCATCTTATCGATTTCTTCATCACTTAATGTATTAGTAGCAGTAATTGTAATTGATTGTTCTTTTCCAGTACCCAAGTCTTTTGCTTTGACATTTACGATACCATTAGCATCTATATCAAATGTTACTTCGATTTGTGGTACTCCTCTTGGAGCAGGTGGAATGTTAGTTAATTGGAAGTTACCAAGGGTCTTGTTATCGTTAGCCATTGGTCTTTCACCTTGTAATACATGGATATCAACAGCAGGTTGATTATCAGCAGCTGTACTAAATACTTGACTCTTACTTGTAGGTATTGTAGTATTTCTAGGTATTAATACAGTCATTACTCCTCCTAGTGTTTCAATACCAAGTGATAATGGCGTTACATCTAGAAGTACGATATCATTAACGTCCCCTGTTAATACTCCACCTTGAATAGCAGCACCCATAGCTACTACTTCATCTGGGTTAACTTCTTTAGATGGTTCTTTACCTAATTCTTTCTTAACTAGTTCTTGAACACAAGGTATTCTTGTTGAACCTCCTACTAGTAATACTTTATCAATATCCTTAGATGTTAATTTAGCATCTTTTAATGCTTTTCTTACTGGTTCAGTAGTTGATTCTACTAAATCTCTAATTAAATCTTCAAATTTAGCTTTAGTTAAAGTTAAGTTTAAATGAAGTGGTCCATCTGTTCCTTGAGATATAAATGGTAATGATATTTCAGTAGAAGTCATACCGCTAAGATCTTTCTTAGCCTTTTCAGCAGCATCTCTAACTCTTTGCATAGCCATTTTATCTTTAGTTAAATCAACACCAGACTCTTTCTTAAATTCATCAGTCATCCATTCCATTACTCTTTCATCAAAGTCATCTCCACCTAAATGATTGTTACCACTTGTAGATTTAACTTCAAATACACCATCGCCAAGTTCTAGAATAGATACATCGAATGTACCACCGCCTAAGTCGTATACTAAGATAGTTTGTGTTTTTTCTTGTTTATCTAGTCCATAAGCAAGAGCAGCTGCTGTTGGTTCATTAATTATTCTTTCTACTTCTAGTCCAGCAATTTTACCAGCATTCTTAGTAGCTTGTCTTTGACTATCATTAAAGTATGCAGGTACTGTAATTACAGCTTTGTTTACTGTTTCTCCTAAGTAAGCTTCAGCAGTCTTCTTAAGATCTCCTAGTATCATTGCGGATATCTCTTCTGGAGTATATTCTTTTCCATTAGCGGATACTTTTTCACTAGTACCCATTTTTCTTTTTATTGAAGAAATAGTATCTTTATTGGTTACCATTTGGTTTTTAGCCTTTTGTCCAACAATTATTTCTCCATTTTTGAATGCTACTACTGATGGAGTAGTTCTCATTCCTTCGGGATTAGTTATTACTTTAGCTTCTCCCCCTTCATATACAGATACACAACTATTTGTTGTACCTAAGTCAATTCCTATAATTTTACTCATATTTATCAATCTCCTTTATATATTTATTAGTCTTCATCAAATTCATGAATGACTTTCATTTTTTTATCTTTATTTTTATTGTTTGTGGTATTATGCATATTTCTAATAGTTCTATTTATCTTTATACTTCTATAGATATGGTATCCTAGTATTAATAATATTAGTACTGGGAATATCCATACGATAAATCTTATTCCAAGTATTAAAACTGCTAAGAATATTAGAATATAAATAATATCTCTTATGGTACTTTTACTCATTTACTTTTACCATAGCGGTTCTAAGTACTTTATCTTTGTACATATAACCTTTTTGTAATACTTCAAGAATTATACCTGACTCTTTAGATTCATCTTTACCTGTAGTAACAGCTTGATGGTATGTAGGATCAAACTCTTTACCTAAACAGTCCATCTCTTTTACTTCAAACTTAGTAAGTAAGTCTTTTATTTGCTTATACATAAGTTTAAAGCCTTGTAAGAACTTAGATACTTCGTCTTCTAGATTATTATCATCCATATTTATAGCTCTTTCGAAGTTATCTAATATTGGTAAAAATCCTTTTAGTATATCTTCTTCAGCATACTTAATTATTCTAGATGTTTCTTCATCTTTTCTTCTTTTGTAGTTAATTAATTCTGCTTGACTACGAAGAAGAGCCTCCTCTAAGTCTTTTATTCTTTTACTTAGAAGTTCTCTTTCATCATTAATGTTTGATTCTTCTGTGCAAGAACATTCTTCTTCATTGCACTTACAAGATTCTTCACACTTGCAAGTTTCCTCACATTTGTGTTCTTCGTTGCAGTGGCAATCTTCTTTATGTTCGTGTTTCTTTTTCTTTTTATTTTCCATAATCTCCTCCTAGGTTATTCTTTATATAATCAAGAAGAGTTACAACTCGATCATATTCCATTCTCTTAGGGCCAATTATTGCTATTGTTCCTTCTTCACCATTGATATTATATTTTGTTTTTATTACTGAAACATCATCAGTTAATTCTGTTTCACTGCCAACATAAATATTAATACCATTATCTTCTTCTTTCATTTTAGAAATGCTATCTATGTCTTCAAATTTACTAAGTATTTCCTTTACTTTATCGATACTAGAGAATTCTGGCTGTTTTAACATATTTGTTCTTCCGCCAAAATAGGCTTCACTAGTTTTCTCAGTAGTAAATTCATGAAAGGCATCATAGAAGGTATTATATAAAACTTCATATTGTTTTACATAATCTTTTATTATTGGTTTTACTTCATATTCTAGTTTTTCACTTACTTCATTTATTGGTGTACCTATGACTAATTTATTTATTAGCTCAACAGTCTTTTTTACATCACCAGTAGATACATCATTTGGTAAGTATAATATCTTATGTTGTACTATACCTTTATCAGTAATAACTATTGATAATATTTTATTATCCTCAAGTGGTACTATCTCTACTTTCTTTAATCTATTCTCTTTAGAAGAATTACCAAGTACTACTGCTGTATAATTTGTTATTTCACTAACTATTTCAATACTCTTTTTAATAGTATCATTTAAATCTAGTGAATGATTGTGAAATATTGTTTGTAGTTTAAGCATATCTTCACCAGTCATATTTTTAGGTTTCATTAAATGATCTACATAATACTTATAGCCTTCTTCACTTGGTATTCTACCTGAAGCAAAGTGATTCTTTTCAAGTAAATGTAATTCTTCTAGTTTAGCCATTTCGTTTCTAATGGTAGCACTAGAACATTTTAATTTTTTACAGATATGATTAGAACTTACTGGTTTAGCAGTTTTTATATATTCTTCTGCGATTATTTTCAGCATTTCTTTTTGTCTATCCGTGATCATATTATATCACTTCCTTTATTAGCAGTCCTTCTTTTCTACTGCTAATATAATTATATTACTATTTGTTAGCAATGTCAACATAAAATTGCTAATTTTTTTTATTTTTTTCACTATAAGCCTTGTCTCAAGTCTTATTAGTGTTATTTTGAGCTATTAAGTCTCAAAATAAAATTTATTATATATAAGCCAAATATTTATACATAAAGTTATATTAATATTTAGATCTTAGTAAGAATATATTTTAGTATGAAAAAAAACATTTTATTTATAATATCTTTATTTATATTTTTTACCCTATTAATTATCTACTTCATTATTAGTATTAATAATAGTAGAGTTAAATTTGTTAATGAAAAAGATAATGAATTAGAAATTAGTATTAAGTATCCTAGTTTTAAGTATAGAAAACTTAATAAAAGAATTAAATATATTATTAATAAATATAGTAGAGAAATTAAGAATACTTCCTTTGATGATAATTATCATATTTATACATTATATATAGATTATAAAGAATATAAATATAAAGATTATATATCTCTTGTATTTTATAGTGAACTTTTTCTTGGAGGAGCCCATCCTAATCATTATATTGATACTGTTATTTATAATACTAAAAATAATTCTTTTATTAATATAAATGATTTAATTAATATAGATAAAAATATATTAATTAAATTATCTAATATATCTAGAGAAGAATTATTAAGAAACAAAGTACTTAGTAATAGTGATGTTAAAGAAATGTTAATGGATGGCACTAGTCCTAAGACAGATAACTTCAAAAGATTAGCTTTAACTGATGAAGGTATTATTATCTTCTTTGAAAGATATCAAATAGCACCATATTATTTTGGTGATTACAATATATTAATACCTTATAGTAAATTAAATTTAAATATATAAGAAAGGTAGAATCTAAATGAAAAAGAAAGCACTATTATTTATTCATGGCTTTGCTGGTGGTACTTATGATTATGGTGAATTAATTAATGACTTAGAACTAAATGGTTTATTTGATATATTTAGTTATACAATGAAAGGTCATGGTAATTTAGTTATTAATAAAGTTACTAAAGATGACTGGATAAAAGATGCAGAGTATAATATAGAAAAATTAATTAAATATGGATACAAAGAAATATATGTTGTTGGTCATAGTATGGGTGGTGTCATTGCTACTTACTTAGGAAGTAAATATAAAGAAGTGAAAAAGTTAGTACTTGCCGCGCCAGCATTTGAATTTTGTAACTTTAAAAATAATAAAATTAACTTTATCGATAGTATTAAACTAATTCCAAGTATATTTAAAAATTATACTTTTAGAGAGATGATGGCTAAATACTTTAAAGTTCCTCTTAAAACAGTTAAAGAATTTTCTTATTTAGTTAATGACCACTATGAAGATGTTAAAAAGATTAATATACCTATTCTACTGCTTTGGGGAAATAAAGATACTACAGTACCTTTTGCCTCTATTAAATATGTACATGATAATGTTAAATCTAAAGATGTCGAACTATGGACCATAGATAATATTAATCATGGTATTTTTAATAACTATCGATATCAAGATATTAAAGATATTATATTTTGTTTTCTTACTAGAGAAGAAAATAATAAAAAGATTAAACATTCTATTTGAAATTAATTAATATTATGTTAATATATTAATAGAGGGTGATAGATAATGTTAAGAAAAAAAGCAATACTTTTAATACATGGTTTTGCGGGTGGTGCTTATGACTATGGTAATTTACCTAATGATTTAGAATTTGTTAATAATTACAAGGTATTTACTTATACTCTACCTGGTCATGATAAAGCTATTATTAATAAAGTTACTAAAGATGATTGGATAAAAATGTCAGAGATGCAAATCGAAAAAATAATTAAGCACGGATATAAAGAAATATATGTTATTGGTCATAGTATGGGTGGTGTTATTGCAGCATACTTAGCAAGTAAATACAAAGAAGTAAAAAAACTAGTACTTGCCGCTCCTGCCTTTCAATATTTTAAGTTTGAAGGTAATAAAATAAATATATTAGAAAGTATTAAAGTTGTTCCTAACTTATTTAAAGATTATAATAAAGAAGAAGTTATATCAAGATTATTTAAAGTACCAATTACTACGATTAAAGAGTTTATGTCATTAGTTAGTGAACATCATAGTGATGTAAAAAATATAGTATGCCCCACTTTAATAATTCATGGTACTAAAGATGAAATAGTTCCTGATACTTCAGTTAATTATGTATATGATAACATTAAATCTACTTCAGTTACTTTAGTAGAAATTAATGGTTTAACTCATGATTTATTTATCAACGATAGATATACTGATGTAAAGAAATTAATTTTTGACTTTTTTAAACATAAACCAAAAAATACCAAAAATAAATATAAAATATAGAAAAAAAGACTTGATTTGCTCAAGTCATTTTTTATTAATTATTTTTTATAGTCTTATATGTTCTAAAAGCTACTGCTAGAGCAATTAATGCAAATATATAATTAACATACATAAACATATTTGCTTCTACTCCAGTTTGTGGTGGAAGTATAGTTAAATCATATATATAAGTAACTTCTTGCTGTTCTTTAGTATAAGTCCCTTCTACTTCACCTTTAACTTCAATAAAGCTATATTTATCAAATTCTTTCTTAACTGTTTCATATGTAGTTCCTACAGGACCTGTAAGAGTAATACTATCAGTAAGTTTAGTACCATCTTTAGTAACATAATTAACTATTACAGTACTTTCTTCTACTTCAGTAGTATGTTCATCATCAGTAGTTTTAGTAGTATTACCATAAGTTAATTCAGCAGTTACTTTATTAGTTACTTCTTTTTTATCTACATTGATATAGAATAATTTAAAGTTTTCTTCAATATTAAAGATAATATTTCTATTTTCATTAATATCTGTATTAACATCATTAGTAATTTCTGTTCCTACTAAAGTATTATCCATTTCATATTTACATAATATTGTATTATTTTCTTTAATATATTTACAATTATTACTAATTTCTGATTTTTCTGCATCTATTTCAAATGGAAGAATATCAGTAATTGTAAGTGTTGCTTTACCTACATAATCTTTAATTTCTGTATTATAAGTAATTGTATAATCAAAGGCATCAGTAATTGATCCTACTAATTCTACTCCATCTTTCTTTAACTCTTCTTCTGAAGTACCTACATTCTTTGTATATACATAGTTTACATAAGTTGTTCCTTTTGTATATAATCCATCTTTATTACTTGGTATTTCTTTTAGTGTATAGCCAAAGAATTCTTTAGCCTCAGTAGTATATTCTTTACCTACTAAATCTGTGGTTGTTACATTATTACTTAGTGTAACTCCTTTATCAGTTTTGTAAGTAGCTACTACCGTTCCACTAGGAACAACATCTATTACTTCATCTTTATCAGTTACATTTTTATTTCCATATATTAATTTTGAATTAACAATGTTTTTAACTTCACTTCCAACATTAGTGTATCTTAATACAATGTTAAACGCAGCATTTATTACTTGATGTTCTTCATCAACTGTATATACATCAGTACATACTATTGTTCTTCCATTTACTACACATTTATTATCTTTTGATATTATTTCAGCATTATATGGTAATGTATCAGTAAGCTCAAGAGTTACTTCTCCTACATAATCTTCTACTTTACCAGTATAACTTAATACATAATTGTATTCTGAATTAATATCAGTAATAGTGTTATTTTGTACTTTATTTACTTTGTTTTCAGTTACTGTTCCTTCATTCTTTATATATACATAATCTACTTGAATTGTTTCATTAGCAATGTAAGTTCCTTCTTTATTAGATGGTATTTCTCTTAATGTATATCCATAGAATGATTTAGTTTCAGTAGTATAATCAGTTCCTGCAAAATCAGTAGTTTCTACATCATCATGTAATTTTACACCTTTATCTGTTTTGTAAGTAGCCACTACTGTTCCTTTGTATACTTCTGTTTCTGTTTCATCAGTAGTTTCTTCTTCCTTATTTTCTAAAGCTAATTTAGCAGTAGCACTATTTATTATTTTATCTTCTTTTATATCAGAATATTTTACTTGGAAATTAAATTCTTCATTTATTTCTAAAGTTCCATTTACTGTATATTCTGTAGTACATATAATGGTATTATTTTCGAATGTACATCTATTATCTTTTGATACTATAGTACCTTTTAATGGTAATGTATCAGTAATAGTTAAAGTAGCTTTACCGACATACTCTTCTACTTTACCTGTATATTTAAGTGCATAGCTAAATGTATCGTTGATGTTACTTACAAACTCAGTTCCTTCTTTAACTAATTCATTTTCAGTAATATTTCCATCATTCTTAGTATAATAGTATATTACATCAATATTACCTTCAATGTAGTTACCATTTTTATTAGTAGGTTCTTCTTTTAATGTATAACCTGTTATTTCTTTTGCACTTGTTTCATAAGGTGTATCTGCTAATTTCTCACCTAACTCTTGTTTAACTGCAATATCATTTCCTTGTTCATCTTTAAAGTATACAGTTACTGTACCTTTGATTTCTACTGGTACTGTAGCAGTATCTTCTTTACCAGAAGTTATCTTATCTTCTACATTTTCATGTGACACAGTAGTATTTCCATAAACTGTATTGATTAAGTTACTTCCATTTTTACTTAAGTAATCTTGATATTTTACAGTATAATTTATTCTTTCGCTTACTGTATAAACACTTTGATACTCAGTTATACTATAAGTTTTTGTCCAAGTGATAGTATTTTTTTCACTATTATATACTCCACCATTTAATGTGCTTTCATTTTCAATAATAGCACCAGGTAATGTATCAGTAATAGTTACTACTATAGTATCGCCATTTCTTACATTATTTATTTGTGTATTATAATTTACTGTATAACTTACTTTATCATTAGAACTAATTACTTTATTAGTTTTTGTAGTCTTAGATATAGTTTCAGTGATATTATCAAAGTTTGTATTAATATAGTATATATCTAATACATTCTTGCTTGAATCTGTACCTATAGTAATTTCTGAATTGTTTTCTTCAGTTTTATTTGGATCTAAGAAATAATCGTTTTTACCCTTAGCATTTAATTCTTCGTTAGTAAGCCATTTACTTCTAGCTGTAATCTTATCTCCATAAACAGCTTCACTATTATTAGTAAATCCTTTTTCGTTATTAAAGAAGTAATTTACTGAATACTCATAACTATTCTTCTTATAATAAATATTTATTACTACAGTATTATCAATAATAGTATAACTAGAATTATCTGATTTTACTGTATCTAAAATATAACCATCTCTTATTTCATTTTCTTTTAAATAATAGTCTTGTGAATTAACTCTTGTTCCATAAGGAATATTTGTTTCAGTTTTACTATTATTTAAAACTTCATCATAGTAATAATTTATTATATAATTAAATTTCTTTATTGTATATAGAATTTTTATTTCTTTTACTTCGCCATTATTAGTTATAGTAATGCTTGCAGGATCAATTGTATTAAATTCATATCCTTTAGGAAGATATTTGTCTCTTTCTACATTACTTTCATTAATAACTGTTCCATTAAGTGCTTTTCTTGTTTCACTTGTTATTTTATTGTTATTATCAAAGCTATCTTTATAATAATTAACTATATAATCATAAGTATTTTGTACCCAATATACTTGTGGATTTTGATCACAAGTTAATGTTTTTTCTTCACCTTTAGCATTAGTATATTTTAATTCAAAGCCTTCGTTTGTATTATACCAATCTGTTGGAGCATCTTTATCAATATCTACATAGAAAGATAATGTTGTACCTTCTTCAGTAATATTAGCTATTGTTTCACTAACATAACTTCTAGCAGTACTATCAGTAGTTAAGGTGAACTTTCCACCAATATTATCTGTTAACACAGCATTAGTTCCAGCACTTGCAGTACTCATTTCTTCAGCAATATTAGTAAATGCATTAGCTACTTTTTCTGGATCAGCATTTACATAATGAGTAAATGTACTGCCTTCTTTATCAGGAGAAGATACTTCTGTTAAAATAGTCTCTGCACTTTTGTAATCATATTCTGATTTTGCCGGAAGCATATAACCAATAGAGAATATTTCAGCACCAAGATTTTTTACATCAGTTGCAGCACTTATTGTTTTATCATAAGTATTTTTATTGGTTGTTTGTCCATTTCCACCGGTATAGCCATTATCTTTATAATAAAATGTTGGTTGACCATCACTAATTACTACAACATATTTTTGTGCTTTTTCATCTGCTACTGAGCTTAATAATTCATTAGCTTTAATAAGTCCGGCTTGTAAATTGGTTCCACCAATTGGGCTTCCAAAATCATCTGAGGTAAGTTCTGTGCCACTAAACCAAGTATTATTATTTATTTTAATTATTTCAGCATCATCAAACTCAGAATCATCATAATAATATCCATTATCACCAGAAAAACCTACTAAGGCAATTTTTGCTCCATTTATTTTATTTGATAGAGTTTTAGCAAATGTTATAGCTCCATTTACTGCGCTTTCCCATTTGTTATTATACTCAGTTCTTATACAGTCACGCCAGTCATACTCAACACACTCATAAGAACTTTCCATACTGCTAGATTTATCAAATACTACAACAGCATATACTTGCTTAGGAACTTCGGTACTTGTTTCATCATCCTTTCCTTCTATTTTAAAATCAATTTTATATCTACCTTCAGTGTCTGTTTTACTAACTGTTTTAGTAACTTTTACTCCGCCTTTTTCTTTAGTAGAGCCAACACTAACAATAGCCATTTCGCCATTATTTGTTACTTTATTATCAATACCAATATCACCTTTATTAGGAGTACTTTCAGATATTTGATCTGCTAATACACTAATTGGTGTCATTAAGTCTGAAAAAATCATTGCTATTAGTACTAATATCTTAGTAAACTTTTTTAAACTTTTTTTCATTAATTAAACCCTCCTTAATATTATTAGTAAATATTTTCTTTGATAATTACTATAATCTTTATGTGTACTACATGTTTGAAGTATTAACACTTCATCATCAGAATTTACTTCTACTCCAGTATCATACATTGATTTTTCTTTTAACTTCGTAATGTGTTCAAGATAATCTTTATCACTAGCAAAGTTAACATCCATGTAAGAAAAATCTTTTGTTTCTACATAAATAGAAAATATTTCATACTTCTTTTTTGCAGTACTTGTGGTTATCCACACATATTTGTGATTATCGTAATAATCTTTATCATAGAACTCTTCAAGTATTTTAAATGGCATATCAATATTTGAAGAATTATGACCATAAATTAGTAATTTTCTACTGGTATCAATATCCACTCTAAAATCTAGGTAGATAGAGCCCATACCACTTCTATTTCCATAAGCATCATGATTTAAATAATAGTTATTATCACTACCTTGTAATATTGGTACGATATAATCAGTATTATCTATTTCCAAGACACCTTTAATATCTTTATTATTATATTCTTCTCTCAAATTGTTAATAACTTCTTCATAGTTAATAGGATTATTAACATTATTATTTGATTCTATATCTATATTTAAGTAATAATCTTTTTTTCTATTTGACTTATATAGATATACTCCAACTAACAATAATAATATTACTAAGATAAAAGTTATTATTAATATTATTTTTTTATTCTTATTCATAAAGCCCCCAATAATTCTCTCAGATGGTTTACTATTATAGCATATTTTATGTTTTTGTCAATTATTAATCTATCATTATATTAAAATTGCAATGAAAAAAGAAGTTTTATATCTTAAATACTTCTACCTAATTAAAAACTTCTTAACTTCTAATTTTATTATGTAACAATGTTTTATTTTTTAAACACTAATTTGTTATATATTTTATCAAATGCTTTGATAAACTTATCTATCTCTTCTTCAGTATTTTTATAACTTAAACTTATTCTTATACTACTCATAGATATTTCTCTATTATGATATATACTATCTACTGATAATGATACATCACTAGTAGAACAGGCACTTTTAGTGGATAGATAAATGTCTTCTTCTTCCATAGTATGAATAAATGTTTCTGGCTTTACTCCTATTACACTAAAATTAATAATATATGGAATACTATTTTCAGTACTATTTATATGAATATTATCATACTTTTTTAAATTATCTTTTATCTTCCTACTTAGAGATGATACATATTCATAATTTTTATCTATATTTGGAATAACTAATTCCAAGGCTTTCATAAGACTACATATTAATGGTAATGCTGGAGTACCACTACGATAGATGGTAGTACTCTTTCCTCCATGAATTAAATTATCAATAACAATATTATCTTTTTTTATTAATAGACCTATTCCTTTTAAGCCAAATATTTTATGAGCAGACATACTAATGAAATCTATACTAGTAGGATCTACCTTTATTTTACCAATAGCCTGAGTAGCATCAACATGGAAATAACACTTAGGATGTTTTTTTACTATCTTACTAATAGTATCTATATCTTGCCTTATACCCAGTTCACTATCAACATAAGCTACTGAAACTAAAATAGTATTATCTGTTAATAGTCTTTCTAAATCTTCAATATCTATTAAACCATTATCTTTTATTTTAACATAATCAATAATAAATCCTTTGTTTTCTAAATATTTACAAGTTTCTAATACTGATGAGTGTTCTAGATATGTAGTAATTATATGATTACCACGATTTTTATATTTAGAAGCTACTCCCTTTAATACTGTATTATTTGATTCAGAAGCTCCTGAAGTATATATTATTTCACTAGGTTTTACTCCTAGTAAATTGCTTATCTTTTCAGTAGCATATTCCTCTAATTCTTTTGATTTTATTCCTAGACTATGTAATGAATTAGAATTACCTGGATAATTTTTACATACCTTATTAAATGTTTCTAAGACTCTATCATCTACCATAGTAGTAGCACTATTATCTAAATATATCATAATATATTCCTTCTTTCTCTAGTATTTTACCATAAATATTAAAATAAAACTAGATATTTTATAACCAAAATATTCAAAAGAGAGACTTATTTTAAGGCTCTCTTTTGCCTCTTAAGGCCTAGACTTAAGAGGATAAACAAATAATTATTTTAAGCTTTCAAACTGAGAATTATACAAACTAGCATAGAAACCATTCTCTTTCATAAGCTTATCATGATTACCAGTCTCAATAATATTACCATCTTTCATAACCAATATCAAATCAGCATTTCTAATAGTAGATAATCTATGAGCTATAATAAATGAAGTCTTATTCTCCATTAACTTATCCATAGCCTTTTGTACTAATTCTTCAGTTCTAGTATCTACATTAGATGTAGCTTCATCTAAAATTAAGAAAGGAGCATTCTCAATCATACCACGAGCAATAGTAAGTAACTGTCTTTGTCCTGCTGAAATAGAATCAGTATCAGATATCTCACTATCATAACCATTAGGTAGTGTTTTAATAAAATGATCCACTCCTACTACTTTGCATATTTCTTTTACTTTCTTATCACTAATATTCTTTCTATTATAAACAATATTTTCTTTAACAGTACCATTAAATAACCAAGTATCTTGAAGTACCATAGTAAATAAATCATGAATATTTTCTCTAGTTAACTCTTTAATAGATACACCATCAATCTTAATATCACCAGAATTTATTTCATAGAATTTCATAAGTAAGTTTACCATAGTAGTTTTACCTGCTCCTGTTGGACCAACAATAGCTATCTTTTGACCTGGTTTTGCAGTAGCAGTAAAGTCTTTAATGATAATTTTATCTTCATCATAGCCAAACTTAACATTTTTAAACTCTATTTTTCCTTTTACTTTATCCTTATCTAATTTCTTAGTAATATTTATCTCTTTAGACATTTCTTTTTCCTCTAGAAAAGCAAATACTCTTTCACTAGCCGCCGCTGTTGTCTGAAGTGAGGTCATAGACTGAGCTATTTGTGATAATGGATTAGTAAATAATCTTACATAGATTATGAAGGCTACTATTGTACCAAATGATATAATATCTTTTGATACTAGAAGAGAACCTACTACACATACAGCAACATAACCAAAGTTACCAACAAAGCCCATGATAGGTTGCATTAATCCTGATAAAAACTGACTCTTTCTATTACAAGTATAAAGTCTTTTATTTAACTTATCAAATTCTTTAGTAGACTCATCAGTCCCATTACAAGTTTTAACAACATTTAATCCAGAATATACTTCCTCTATGTAACCATTTAAATTACCAAGTTCTTCTTGTCTCTTAGTAAAATACTTTTGTGATTTATTAAGAATTATAAACATTAATATAAATCCTATTAAACTAGATACAATAGCGGTTATAGCTAGTATATAGTTAGTTACAAACATCATAATAATAGAACCAATAAATAATGTAATTGAAGATACTAAAGTAGATAAACTTTGATTTAATGACTGAGCAATTGTATCTACATCATTAGTTACTCTAGATAAAATATCTCCTGATAGGTTGTGATCAAAGAATTTAAGGGGTAATTTATTTATCTTTAATGATATTTTATTTCTTAATCTCCTAGCATAGTTATTGGCTACTTTAACCATAAATATACCCTCAAGATAACTAAATGTAGCACTTATTACATATATAATTAATAATATAGTAGCCATCTTAGTTATTTTTTCAACATTCATCTTTGGATTAACTAATTTTTGAATACTATTAGGTAATGTTTCTACTATTTTATATATTTCATTTACTGAAGCATCTTTCTTTAAGGTAGACATCTTACTAATAAATTCTACTTTATCTTTAGTAGTTATTTCAATATTATCAATAGTAGAACTAGGAAATAAGACATTATTTATACTATCTGGAAGTTTAGTTATAAATGAATAATCTTTAGTCTCACTATTATAATTAGATAATGATTTAAGTAGATTTATTTTATCTTCCTTAGTTATTAATATATCATTATATGTAGAATCTTCAAGTATAATATCTAATACACTATCTGGTAATTTACCTAATGAAGTAGTAGCATTTTCTTTAGTCATAGCACTGATAGTATTATTAAACTTTTCTTTATCTAAAGCTGATATACCTGCAGTATTTACTTTATAGATAGTATTCTCATCAATATTTAGATTTAATATACCTGCAAAAGTATCTTCATTAAGATTAGTTAACAAATCATCTTGTAATTTCTCCATATTAGTAGTATTAATAGTTAAACCCTTAGATATCTCATCAGTTAAATCAGATAATCTATCCGGTGATACTAAAGCTAAGATTGCTGATAGACCCGCTAGTACTAAAGATATTATTAGTAGTACTTTAAAATCATTTAAACTTTTAAATAATTTAGATAGAGCCTCGCCAAAATTCTTTGGCTTTTCAATGGTCCTCATTGGACCATGACCCCCTCTTGGAGGAGTATTTCTTTTTTCTTCTTTACCGTTATGCATTTTCTAGTTCCTCCTTTGTTACTTGTGAAAGGGCAATTTCTTTATATACTTCACAAGTTTTCATAAGTTCACTATGAGTACCTATTCCAACACATTTACCCTTATCTAAAACAATTATTTTATCAGCATTCATAATCGTTCCTATTCTTTGTGCCACAATTAGACTAGTAGCCTTCTTAGTATATTTCTTTAATTCTTTTCTTAGTACTGAATCTGTTTTATAGTCTAAAGCACTAAACGAATCATCAAATATATATATTTCAGGACTTCTGGCAATAGTTCTAGCTATGGATAATCTTTGTTTTTGTCCTCCTGAAACATTAGTACCACCTTGGGCTATATGACTTTTTTCTTTCTTATCTAGTTTTGAAACGAATTCATAAGCCTGTGATACTTTTAATGCTTCATTAATCTTCTTTTTTTCAGGTTTACCTAAAATACTCTTACCATAAGTAATATTTGACTCTACAGTACCAGAGAACATAACAGCCTTCTGAGGAACATATCCAACAATATTATGTAAATATTCTTCTTTATAATCTTTAACATTAATACCATTTACTAGTATTTCACCATCAGTAGCATCATAGAATCTTGGTATTAAATTTATTAATGTACTCTTACCAGAACCAGTAGATCCTATAAAAGCAACAGTATCTCCTTCATTAGCTGTAAAACTAATATTTTCTAAGATATATTCATCAGCATCAGGATATTTAAATGATACATTTTTAAATTCAACAGTGCCTCTTAAGCCATTCTTATTCTTAGTTACTTTACCATCCTCAATTGTTACTTCTGTATCTAGTACTTCATTTATTCTTTTTGCAGATACATTAGCACGAGGTAACATCATAAAGATCATAGCAAGCATTAAGAAAGACATTATTACCTGCATAGCGTATGATGAAAAGACAATCATATCTCCAAATAGAACGATTTTATCTCCCATTAAAGCCTTATCTATCAAAAGAGCTCCGATGAAATAGATAGATAATGTTAGAGTATGCATCACTATATTCATCATAGGACTTAGAATATTAAATGCTTTTTGATTAAACATTTGTGTATTAGTTAAATCATTATTTACTTTATTAAATTTATCTTCTTGATATTTTTCAGCATTAAATGCTCTTACTACTCTAATACCAGTTAAATTTTCTCTAGTTACTGAATTTATCTTATCAATAAGATTTTGAACTATCTTAAATCTTGGCATAACTATAATCATTAGAATAATTATAGTGGTAATTAGAATTATGACCGCTACCGCTGTAGCCATACTCCACTCTAGACTCTTACCTAATATTTTAGTAATAGCCCAAGCAGCAGTAATTGGAGCCTTTATCATTAATTGAAGTCCCATTCCAATTAACATTTCTACTTGTGTTATATCATTGGTAGTTCTAGTTATTAAACTACTAGTAGAAAAGTTCTTTATTTCACTAGTATCTAAATTAAGTACTTTCTTAAAGATTGCCTCTCTTACATTAAATGAGAAAGAAGCCGCTATTCCTGAAATAAAGTATCCTACTATTCCCGCACTAAGTAGGCTACCTAAAGCACATAATAGCATATAAGAACCTTCCTTTAAAATATCTTTCATATCTGCTCCTTTAGTTTGTACTAACTGAGTAATATTAGACATGTAATCTGGCATTTTTAATTCTAACCATACTTGAAATACTATTAAAAGTACACTTATAAATACAAAAAGCCAATCTTTTTTAGTTAATTTCTTTAATAGTTTTATCATTTTAACCTCCATTTTTATATTATGTATCCATGCATAATTTCTTGACTATATGAATTATAGCATTACTCTTTTTTGATGTCAATTACTTAACATAATTTCCCATAAATTGTTTTCATAAGGAAGACCTTAGGCTTACTTATGCTTCTTAAGACAAATGGCTTAAGAAAAAAAAGAAAGAATATTAAACTATTCTTCCATATATTACTATTTAGTTTTTTCTAATTCTTCATAGAACCTATCAGTAAGTTCTGGATACAATTCAAAGAAGTTTCCTATTTTTAATCCTTTTTTTGACCATCTAATTACTTTAGGTATTAAATCACTATTATCTAAAGGAATATAACTAGGTCTGTTAGGATATAAATATAATTTAATTTTTCCCTCATCATTAAATTTTATTAGTTCTTCATAAACATCTGTTATTTTTTCTTCTTCAAGTACTTGCTCTTCTCTATTACTTACAACTTCCATAGACCAGCCAGTAATACCATTAAGAAAGTTTTTAGAACTAAGTTTATAAATAGAACCAGATACATTAAATATATCCTTAAACATACCTTTTTTTCTTTCTACGAGAACAAGATTGTTATCTTCGTCATTACCACCCAAGTAATAATATAAATCACTATGTTTGTTACTTAAGAAAATGGTAGCGACTGCTTTTGAAGATGTGGCATATACCCAGTTTTGCTGATGTGTACTCTTATGTGGTTTGATTACTTTTAAATCAGGTATATGACTTCCATGATATACATACTTGTTTTCACTCATATTTATTCTCCTTTTAAACTATTCTTCCATATACTTTTAAATCTTCTACTTTTTCTATTTTAACATTAACTATAGTACCCTCTTCTACTATATCATTAATAATTACTGGTATAAAGTTGGAGGTGTGAACAATAGTGGTACCATTAGAATGAATCTCTACTACACCATCATAGATTTTGCCTATCTTACTTTCATAGAAATTATGTTCATACTTATTAGATAAATCCAATATTCTATGTACTCTCTTTTTCTTTTCTTCAGGAGATACTTGATTATCCATAATGGCCGCTGGGGTACCCTTTCTTTTTGAATATGGAAAAGTATGAATCTTAGTAAAACCTATTTTTTTTAGAGTATCTATTGTCTCATTAAATTCTTCTTCACCTTCATTTGGAAAGCCTACGATTAAATCAGTAGTTAAAGATATATCAGGTATATCTCTTAAATTATCTACCATAGACAGAAATTCTTCTTTGTTATATCTTCTATTCATAAGTTTTAATATTTTATTAGATCCTGATTGTAATGGTATATGTAAATGTTTAGCCATCACTTTATTTTCTTTTAATAATTCTTTTATACCTGGAGTTATTTCATTTATCTCTATTGAAGATAATCTTATACGATATATATTTGGTATATTTACTAATTTATTTAATAGTTCTTCAAGATTAGTATTTATATCAGTTCCATACCTCCCCGTATGAATACCTGTTAGTACTATTTCTTTATAACCTTTTTCCACTAGTGTTGTTACTTCTTTAATAACATCTTCAGGATCTTTACTTCTTACTCTACCTCTTACATAGGGTATTATACAGTAGGAGCAAAAAGCATTACATCCATCTTGTATTTTTACAAAAGCTCTAGTATGACTATCAAAATTAGTTATTTCCATCTTTTCAAAGTCTACTTTAGTTAAATCATATATTATTTTTTTCTTTTGCTTTGTTTTTATATATTCTTCAATTATTTCTACTATTTTAGATTTATCTTTATTACCTAAGACAATATCTACATCTATATCCTCGGCATTAACCTGGCTATAACAACCCATTACTATAATAATAGCGGCAGGATTATTCTTCTTAGCCCTATTTATCATCTTTCTGCTTTTCTTATCACTTTCATTAGTTACACTACAAGTATTTATTATATATATATCTGCTTTATCCTCAAAATCCACTACTGTATAATTATTATTTTTTAATATATTAGTAACTAATTCGCTTTCATATATATTAACTTTACATCCTAATGAACATATTCCTACTTTCATACTTCTTCCTTCTTTCTTTTAGTATTTTAGCACATTATTTTAATAAAATAAAGCATTTATAAAGAAAAGGAATACTAAAATATTCCTATAGTTACATCATCTATAATATCGATATTCTCACTATTTGGTACCTTTGGTAATCCTGGCATAGTCATTATGTCTCCAGTTAAGACTACGATAAATTCTGCACCACTCTTTAGTACAAGATCTGTCACATGAATATTATAGTCTTTCTTAGGATCCAAATTCTTTGGATCATCCGATAATGAATACTGTGTTTTAGCAATACATATTGGTACATTATTATATTTTTCTTCGAGTAGTGATAGTTTTTCTAAAGCTACATCTGAATACTCTACATCTTTAGCACCATATATTTTTGCAGATACTTTATATATCTTTTCTTTAATACTATCATTTATATCATAAGCATAGTTAAAGTTATTAGGTTTATTAATATTATCTAAAACTTTTCTAGCTAATTCTATACTTCCATCACTACCTAATGAATAGCCATCAGTAACAGCATAATCTACATCTATTTTATTTAATTTTTCTTCTAAAAAACTAATTTCTTTGTTTGTATCAGCACTGAACCTATTAATAGCTACGACTACATTAAGTCCATATACTTCTTTTAAATTATGTATATGTTTATATAGATTATTCATACCTTTTTCTAGATAGTCAATACTTTCTTTTGCTATATCCTCTTTAGGCATTCCTCCATGATATTTAAGTGATCTAATTGTAGCTACTAGAACTACTGCATCAGGGTGAGTATTAATATTTCGACATTTTATATCTAAGAATTTTTCTGCTCCTAGGTCCGCTCCAAAACCTGCTTCAGTTATTGTAATATCTCCTAGTGACATAGCAATATTAGTGGCTACTATGCTATTACAACCATGAGCAATATTAGCAAATGGTCCACCATGTATGATGCATGGATTACCTTCGAGGGTTTGAACTAAATTAGGCTTTATAGCATCTTTTAGTAAAACAGTCATTGCTCCATCAGCCTTTAACATTCTAGCAGTTATCTCTTTTCCTTTATTATCATAGCCAATTACAATATTACCTAGTCTTCTCTTTAAGTCATTTAAATCTTTACTAAGACATAAAATGGCCATTATTTCAGAAGCAGCAGTTATATCAAAGCCATCAATTCTCTCTTTAGTATTTTTTTCTTTTGATAACCCTGTATTTATTACCCTTAACTGTCTATCATTTAAATCTAAACATCTTTTAAATATTACTTTATCAATATTTAAAGTGTTGCCTTGATAGATATGGTTATCTATCACTGAACATAATAAATTATTAGCAGTAGTTATGGCATGAAAATCCCCAGTAAAGTGAAGATTAATATCTTCCATGGGTATTACCTGAGCATATCCTCCTCCGGTAGCTCCTCCCTTCACACCAAATACTGGTCCTAGTGATGGTTCCCTTAGTGTTAAAATACTTTTCTTACCTAATTTACGCAAAGCATCATTTAAAGATATTGAGACCGTAGTTTTACCCTCACCCATTGGAGTGGGATTTATGGCAGTTACTAAAACTAATTTACTATTTCTCTTTTGCTTTAATAAATCTAAAGATATTTTAGCTTTATTACTACCATATAATTCTATTTTATTTTCAATACCAAGAGTTTTGGCTACTTCAGTTATATCTTTAGGATTTATACTTCTTGCTATTTCTATATCAGTCATTTTATCTACCTCTTTCTTTAATATAATAATTCTTAAACATTATATCTAAATATATGAATTTAAAGAGATAGTAATTTTTTTACTATCTTAGTTTATTACCACAGTTTGTACAGAAGTTTCCACCATTAGCAGGAGCTCCGCAATTAGGACAAAACTTAGGCCCTGTACTGCTTTCTTCTACATTTGCTTCTTGCACTGATTCTTCCTTTTTAGGTTCTTCTTTCTTAAATAAGCTTCCAGGTTCTGGCATTTCTCTTTCCTCATTTGAAACAGTATCGCCTTTTTGTACTGCTCCCATCATTGTTGCGCCACTATTTTGAGCCATATTCATTCCCATGAATCCCATCATTGCTCCATTACTATTAGAAGCAGCACTCTTCATTGCTTCAGCACTTGCCTCAGCCATTAATCCTGACTGAAGAGAACTATTTGAGAATATTGTAGCGTCATCAATCTTGGATACTCTTTCCATTGATTTATCAGTTAAATTAATATCCGCAATTGCTATATCAGAAATTTTAACACCATACTTTTCTACTAAATCGTTTTGTAATAGGTTATTCATTTCTGTTACTATATCTGTATTATACATACCAATATCACCAAAAGGTATTTTGTGTTTTCTCATTACAACAGTTATTGCTTGCGTTAGTTTTTCAACAAACTTAGTTTTAAATTGATCTTCAAGAATATCGCTATAATATATTGTATCCTTAGCATTGGAACCAATTACATTTTGAACTAATATAGTTGGATCATCTATTTTTATAGCATACTCGCCAAAAAAAGTCACTTCAAGCATTCCATATTTATCATCAGTTATTTTCCTTGGTTGTGGAGAGCCAAATTTATTACCTGTTATGGCAAGTAAGTTTATATAATAAACCCTTTGATCATTAGCAGTTTGACCTCCAAATGTTGTTCTCTTTCCCATCTTTTTAATAGCTTCAACTAAGCCCTTACCAAAACCACCTTCAAAGACACTAGTTTCTGTTCCTTTATCAAAAGTATATGTTCCTGCTACAGCAGAGAATTCTAAAATTGCACCATTCTCTATAACCATCATTGCAGTTCCTTCTGGTACAGCAATGACACTTCCATTAGATATTATATTCTCAGAAGGATTTTTATTTCCTTTGCCATGTTCTACTATTCCCCTTTGTACTAGTACCCCTTTATCCATTGTTGGACATGTTACGTACTCCTTAAACTGTTCTCCTAAAACAGAAGACTTTGAAGTACTAAATGCTTTTATTAATCCCATATTATTTCCTCCTCTTATTTATTTAATTATAGCATACTTTTTTAATATTTTTTATTAATTTACATTTATTGACACTAAAATATAATCATAGTCATCTAAATTGAATATTGTATCACAATACTCACACTTACCAGTATTATTAACATTAATACTAGCACCACATCCCGGACATTTGCGAACAATACCAAAATCTTTAGTATTTAACTTTTTTTCAAATCTTAATATATTTCTTCTCTCTATCCTTCTTGTATCATCTCCTGATATAAGATCACCAGTATTTATGTCAATTATATAATCCATATATCTAGAAACTATTTCTACATCAATAATTTCTTTATCTTCTAAAATCTTCCTGTTTATAATCATAGTGTTTTTAACATTAATTTCATCATACATTTGTCTTTTATTATGACTAATTAATTCATTTATTTTATTAATATAATTATTATATAATTCTTCACTTATAAAGTGTCTAACATCTGTTAAATCACCTTTCATAATACAAGTATATAATTTTACAAATATATTATCGACTTTTGTTTTAAACATTGCTTCATTAAAATCTTCCATAAACTTACCTTTCTAAAGTTTGTCCCAAAGATACTTTTTTACTCATTACATAATCTCCAGCATCTTTTACTAAAGTACTATCGCAATATGGGCAAACTGCAGAACTTACTATGTCTACCGGTGCTCCACAGTTAGGACATTTTTCTTCTGTATTGTTATTTGATGCTGACTTAACAAATGATAATTTATATTTTATATTCATTTTAGATTTGTCTGTTCCACGAGTTACCTCTCCAGTTGCATCTTTTATAACATAATCATAGCATTTTACATTTAAATATGCATCTATTGTAATAACATCATTTTCTTTATGAATATCTATTATCTTAACGTCAATTAATTCTATATCTTTCATGATGTTTCTTTGTTTCTTTAGTTTTAATGTTTCTAATTGACTACTATACATGTTATATATTTCATCAGTGGTTAATTTTCTTATAGTATCTGTATCAAAGTTCATCCATGCTGTTTGAATATCTTTATATGTTCTAAATACTTTTGTTTTGAATTCACTAACATTTAAATCTTTATCAATACTCTTTATTTTTTCCGAATCAATATCTTTATAATTACTTATATTATTAGAACCATTTATACTATTTGATATATTAGAACTTCCTCCACCTTTGTTACCACCATTTTTAGAAACCACTACTACTATTATAACAACTACAATAATAACCGCTACTAATGAAATACCACCACCTGAGCCACTAATAGAACTTCCACCAGAACTCCAACTACTACTGGAATCCCAATCACTACCTGAATCCCAGCTACTACTAGAATCCCAGTCACTTCCTGAATCCCAACTTCCTCCTGAATCATAATCAGAATCCCATCCAGAATCCGCTAAAGCTGGTCTATATAATGTACCAAAACCCATTAATATTACTGCTAATATTAATAATATTTTCTTTTTAATAATAATCACTCCTCTCCCTAATAAGATTATATCATCCCTAATTTAAAATAAGAAGTTTTTTATTATCTTTTTACAAAGTATTCTTCATACCATTTTAAGAAACTATATACAGCCCATATCCTACGATAATTATCTTTTTCTCTATTTTTATGTTCATCTAATATTTTCATTAGATAATCATTATTGAATAACTCTTTAGAAATATCGGTATTAAATGTATTTTTTATTTCATTATAAAAGTCGTCTTCTCTTATCCATTCTCTAATTGGTACTGGAAAGCCTAGTTTTTTCTTTTTATAAGCATCATTTGGTATTACCTTTTTAGCAGCCTCTCTTAAAGCCACTTTAGTAGTACCTTCACTTACTTTATATTTCTTTGGTAATATACTAGATACTTTAAAGACATCTATATCAGTAAATGGTACTCTAGATTCTATAGAGTGAGCCATAGTCATTCTATCTACAATAGTAAGAATATTATTACTTAGCCAATATCTTATATCTACTGCGAGCATTTTATTTAGTTTATTATAATCTTTATACTCTTCATATACTTCTTTAGTTATATCTTTATTTTTTATATAATCTTTATATTTTAGTACATCTTTTAATTCATCATCATAATAAGTTCTATTTATACTAACATAAGATTCTTCTATTGACATTCCTCTTCTTATTATATATCTAGTTATTTTATTTTTAGGTAAAACTTTACAAATACTAGCAAGTGTCTTTCTTACAAATAATGGTAATTTAGTATAAAAGTTATCATCATAACTATTATAGCCTCCAAAGAACTCATCAGCTCCTTCTCCTGATAGTACTACTTTTACATCTTTACTGGCAAGTCTTGATAAGAAGTATACCGCTATTGCACAGCCATCAGCAGTTGGCTCATCCATGTGGTAGTAGACATCAGGAATAGCTTTCATATATTCTTCTTTAGATATTTTTTCACTAATATTCTTTATTTTTAATTTATCAGTTAAATCTTTAGCATATTCTATTTCACTATATTTAGCTAAATCAAAACCAATAGTATAAGTTTTATCTGGTTTTGCTAAACTTACTAAGTAAGAAGAATCAACACCGCTAGAAAGGAAAGAGCCCACTTCAACATCACTTATTAGATGATGTTTTACTGAATCATCCATTACTTTAGAGATTTCCTCAACTACCTCATCAAAACTTTCTTTGGTATTAGAAAACTCAACTTTAAAATATCTTTCTATTTTTATTTTCTTAGTTTTAACATTAATAGTCATAGAGTGACCACCAGGTAATCTATAGACATCTTTAAAGAATGTTTCATCTGTTGGAGTAAAACTAAATGTTAGATATGGTCCTATTAACTCTTTATTTAATTCTTTTTTAAATTTAGGATGAGCTAAAAAACTTTTTATTTCTGAACCAAATAATATTACATCTTTATTTTGATAATAGTATAATGGTTTAATACCAAAATGATCTCTAGATATAAATATTTCATTTTTATTCTTATCGTAGATAGCATAGGCAAACATACCTCTTAACTTTTTAGGTAACTCTTTACCCCACTTTTCATATCCATGTAATATTACTTCAGTATCAGAGTTTGTTTGAAACTCGTATTCAGTTAATTCTTCTTTTAATTCTTTATAATTATATACTTCACCATTATATACTATTAAAATACTTTTATCTTTATTATATATAGGCTGATTACCACCCTCAAGATCGATTATTGATAGTCTTCTTTGACCTAAGGCAACATTATCATCTATATATATGCCTTCAGCATCAGGTCCACGATGAACTATTCTTTTATTCATTTCTTTTATTAATTTATCTTTGTCTTTTTCTTTACTTATTATTCCATTTATTCCACACATATTGTACCTCACCTATACTTAGTATATCACAAAAGAAAAAAAGTAAAAAGTTTTTACTAGCTATTTACTTTTTTATTTACAAATTTATCTTACTATTTTTTATCAAATCTTTCTTTATATGAACAATGTTTACATATATCTAAATATACTTTATTATCATTAAAACCTTTTAGAATATTTTGATATTTATCACTAGCCAGAATATCTTCCATAGTACTTAAATAAATATTACCTAAATTTGATACTCCTTCACTATCTAGACAGCAGATACTAACTGTACCATCAGATAATATAGCTAACTGAGTTTTAGCTCCTAGACAAGTACCTCTTTCATTATAATAATTATTATTTATACTTGGCCAAGTAAATTTATTGTCTAAACTTAAATATACTTTATCTTTTAGTTTTATACCATCATATATTTCTTCTTTATTATAGACTTTTTTTAATATTTTAATATATTCTTTGGTTTTATTATCCATCTTATTATTATCTAATGTCCAAAAGCGGTAGCTTATATATGGAGATAATTCATTTACTGAAGATATTATATCTTCAAGATAGTTTTTTTTATTATTTTCACTATGTAGGGATATATTTATTTGATAGATATTATCATATTTTTTTAATATGGGTAATTTATCTTTTAGAAATACACCATTGGTAGTAATACATACTTTTTTATTATATTCTTTAGTGATATCTAGTATCTTATCTAAGTTATGGTGAGTAAGTGGTTCTCCCTTTACATGAAGATATATATAATCTGTATAGTTATTTATTTTACTTAATACTTCTTTAAATTCTTCAGGAGTCATTTCTCTTTTTACTTTATTTGAGTTACTACAAAAAGAACAATTTAAATTACATACATTAGTTATTTCTATATATATTCTTTTAAATTTTACTATTTTCTTATCATTTAACTTAGTATCCATAATTTGTTCCTTTCTTTTTAATTTAGTATTCACCCCGAATATAATGAATATGGCTGATATTTATTTATAGACTGAGAAGCAGGCTATAAATAACACTCTAAGACCTTGGCTTAGAGTGAACGGAATAATATTTACATATATCTTTTAATTTGCAATCAGTACATAAAGGACTGATACTCTTACATTTATATCTACCAAAGAAAACTAACTGATGATGAACTTTATTCCATTTATCTTTAGGTATTTTCTTCATAAGTTTCTTTTCTACCTCAAGAACATCATCACCATCTTTAGCTAGTTTAAGTCTTTTACTTACTCTATTTACATGAGTATCCACCGCTACTAAGGGTTCATTATAAATAACTGATAAAAAGACATTTATAGTTTTTCTACCCACTCCAGGAAAAGAACTTAAATATTCTCTATCATTTGGAATAACTTTAATATTATCATTTATTAATTTAGTAGCTATTTCTTTAATAAATACAGCCTTCTTTTTATAAGTACCTATTGGTTTAATTATTTTTTCTATATCTTCAAGACTTGCTTCTGATAACTCTTTAACGCTCTGATACTTCTTAAATAAAACTTTATTTACCATATTAACTCTTTTATCAGTAGTTTGAGCACTCATTACTATAGCTATTAATAATTCATAGTCTTTAGTATATTCTAGTTCACACTTGGGATTAGGATATAATTCATCTAAATAATCTAATATCTTATTAATCATCATTTATCCAATCATAAAAGAAATAGTCTTTAGTCTCTTTTTTACTTTCACGGTACTTTTCTTTAGCTTCTTGTATATCTTTTTTATTCTTATATCCTTTTTTACGCCATTCATATAATATCTTTTCAATATATCTAAGACTTGTTACACCATTATATATAGCCTCTTTTAGAGCTTCCATTATTAGTTCATGAGAAAAACCATCATCTATCCAACCTTTAATTATTTGACATTCCATTGAGGATATTGTTCTACCAAACTCTTTTTCAAATATAGAGAATATATCACTATTATCTAGTGTCTTATCTTCTTTTTTATCTATTAATATATTGGCTATCTTTTTATAAAGTAATTCTAATGATATGTATTCTTCACTCTTATTATTTTCTTTTTCAACAGTTATAGATATAATCTTTTTTTCATTTAAACTATTTAAAAGTTCCATTACTTTGAATTTATCCATTCCTAGTTCTTCACTTAATTCTAATGGATTATATATTACTTTATTACCTTTATCCATAATAAATATTAAAATTATTAATTCTTCAGGAGTAATACCTAGTCTAAGATAGTAATTAAATAAATATCTTGGTAATACAATTGGTTTTTCTTTTAATATATTTTCTATCTCATTCATTGGAACCTCCTAGTACACTAGTAAATACTTCTTCATTTGTTTTTATATCATAATATTTGTATGTTAATTTATTATTTTTTCTTATTCTTTCTTTATAGTATAAACTATTTCTTGTATAAGATAAATCTAGATTACTTTTCTTTATTTCACTAGTACTTATACTATATACTTCTTCATGGTTTAAATCTAAAACTAGTACTTTATCTTTTGTTTTTATTATGAAGTAATTATTATCTTTATTTAGATATTTTATATCTTTTAAATCAGTATTTTCATAAATATTATTTAGTAATTTCTTTTGGTAGTTGTTATTTTTTATTATGGGATATAGAATTATACTAAATATGAGAAGAATTATAGTTATTAAAATGGTTATTAATACTTTTTTATTCATACTACTTCTCCTCCATATAATAGATTGTATCATTTTTTTTATTTTTTGTGAATAGTTTTACCTCTTATTTTATATGAAGAAACACAGAAATTATCTTCATAGATAGTTAATGTTGTATAACTATCATTGCTTATGGTATATGAATCTATCCATACTTTAGATAATTCATACATAAATTTATAATTAAATTTGGTATAGGCATCATAAAAGAGTACTAAAAGGTTACTATCTATTGTTATATAGAAGTTTTTATCGATATCATATAAATATATAAAATCACATTCTAAAAAGTTATCTTTATTTAATTTATCTAGGTATATACAAAATGTCTTATTATTTAGTATTATTTCTATCTTATCATTTATTTTAAATATGATATCTTGTAGTACTAAAGTATCTTTTAGTAGATATTCTTCAGTATAGTTAATGTTATACTTAGTATTATCTATTTTTATTAAATAGTCAGTATCAGTAATAGTAGTTCCATTTAATAATAGAAGATAAAAAGTATTATCCTTATTTATTAAGAAAGATATACTAGCATCACTCTTAATAAATCTAATAGAATTATTTTCAAGAATGTTATAGTCTTCTTTATAATCATTTGAAAAAGTGCATCCAGTCATTATAAAAAGTAATATTATTATATATAGATATTTCATAGTAATAATTATGTACTTTTTATTTGGTTTAGTACTCTTAGTTTATTTGATAAATCTATTTACCATAGTAATGTTTAACAAAAAAAATCTCTATGATATTCATAGAGATTTGACGACTCAAGGCTTCGAAAGTCTCCTGGGTACCAATCAATATTAGTATATGACTTTTATAAGTTAATTATTCTTATAAAAACCCATTATATTTAAAATATTATCTATTTTAATTGAATTAAGCCTGTTATCTAAAATTTTTATTTCTTTTTTTATTAATTTAATAAACTCTTTTTTCTTTTCTTTAGGCAACAAATATTCCATACATTTCATCATCATATAAATATTAACAGAGTTTTCATTATAGTCTTTCTCAATGTATTTAAATGATATTCTAAATTTACTATGAAATGAAAACAATCTATCATTATGAGCACATATATTTCTGATCATTGTCATATTTATAATTATTTGTCTTAATACTTTATCTGATAATTTGAAGTTTTTACTTATACTTTGTCTATCTGATTGTTTTAACATAGCATATAATTTGCTTAATTCCCCTAATGTTAAAATTTTAATTAATACAAAAGGTGGAACAAATCCATACTTATCAATATAATGTGTAATTGCTTCATGCTTTCCATTCTGTTTATTTATTTCTTCATTAATGACATTAATTGATTCAGTAACAATAGTTTCATTAATTGTGTCATCAAAATTTTCCTTAATCAGATATTCTTTTATGCCATACCTTGATGATATTGTTTCTGCTAATAAGGATTTTAAAATTATTTCAATTTCTAATGAGTATTTTAAAAATATACTTCTTAGATTTTTATCAAATTCAAACAAAGCATATACTTCATCAAAAGATACATTCTTTTCATATTCATTATTCGTGTTTTTAAAAACATCATTATAGGTATTTATTATTGAATAATAAGAATAAGTTTTAATTTTATTTAAAGCATCTTCTTCATTATTAACAGATATTCCCTTTGATATTATATATTTTAATAGTTCATCAGAATTTTTATATTCTTTCATAACTCACTTCCTTTAATAAAAAAACGACTCAGGGCTTCGAAAGTTTCCTGAGTACCAATCGATATGAATCATATCATAAATTATGATTATCGTCAATAGTTTGAACAAAACTTTCTAAAAATTTTTCTAGAGAAATCAATCATATGTTACACTTTTTATTAACTTTTTTCAAAGAAATTAAATTTGATATTCTTTGTAATGTTATTTGACTGTTGATGTCTCAGGATCTTATACAATTTATTTTTTACTTCATATATTATATCTTCTATTTTAATTTTTAATTACTATTTAATTCATTAAATCGACTCCCTTTATCATTGTCTTAGTCCCTATAATATTATAAATAATTATAAATGTCAATACCCAAAAGTGTTCAAAAGAAAGACTTTACTTGAGGCTTTCTTTTGCCCCGAAAGACTACAGGCTTAAGGGGGATATAAAAAAAATACCTATATTTCTATAAGTATTTATCTTTAATATATTTAGTTATTTCTTCTTTATCATTACTAATACTACTATTTAATATATTTACCTCTATATCATCAAGTATATCTTTAATATATTTACCAGGAGGTTTATTTAATATCATAGATATTTCTTCACCAGTTACATTTATATCTCTTCTTGTAAGTATTGGTAATTTAGAATACATAGTATTTATTTTTCTTCTTGGAATACCTTTTATTTCGGCATAGACTGTACATAGATATAAACCATATTTATATAGTAGATAGTTATCTATTTTATCATACTTTAATAGTTCTCTTAACTTAGACATCTGCTCTTTCTCTACTTTAGTAAATGGATAGATATCATCTACTTCTAGCTGACACCAAATACCTGTAAGATCAGTACACATAGTAATTGTAGCTAGTTTATCTAAATCTAAAGCATTAGTAAGATTTAATTCTAATAGTAGTCTTCTTCCTCTTTCTTTATTCTTAGATAAGAATATTTTATCTAGTTCTTCTTTCTTTCTATTTATAGATAATGATTTTAATAAATAACTATATTTAGTTAGGAAGTATTTAGTCTTCTTTTCTATATCAAAATCTAGTATAGTAGCAAATCTTATACATCTAAGTATTCTAAGAGAATCTTCTTTAATACGATATCTAGGATTACCTACTGTTTTAAGTAATTTGTTATCTAAATCACTTCTTATATTTAATATATCTAGTAGATTACCATCTTTATCAATACATAAAGTATTGATAGTAAAGTCTCTTCGTAAAAGGTCTTTTTTGATATCTTTAATGTATTTTATTTTTACTGGCTTTCGATTACTTTCATACTTTATTTCTTTTCTAAATGTAGTGGTATCAAACTTACAGCCTTTATATACAATTACTACAGATCCATATTGCATATCTGATACAATAACATCATCAAATATTTCTAATATTTCTTTAGGAGTTGCACTTGTACAAATATCTATGTCATTAGTTTTTCTTCCTAATATTAGATCTCTTGGATAACCTCCAACTAGGTAGGATTCATAGTTGTTTTCAGATAATTTTTTTAATACTTCAAGTGCTTTTTCTTTCATAGTACCTCCACTTATATTATAACAAATTGATAGAAAAAATGCAAAGTAATTAGTATACTTTACAATTTTATATTTTTTATCTATGTTTTGGTTTATTTTCTTCTTCAGTAATGGTGCTATCTTCTAGTAGAAGTGCTAATACCTCACTAGTTACAAACTTACCCGTAGAAGCATCAAAATAGAATTCGTTGGCTTCAAGGTTAGGATTCTTTAGAAGAGCAGTACTTGGTATTTCTTCTTCATTAAAGGGTATATATTCTTTGAAATGTTTCTTTATTATTTCTTTGGTATGATAAAACTTTGCTTCTTCTTTGTAGTAAACATCAAATATTTTATACTTAAACTTAGTACTAGATAATCTGTTTTTATAGATAATGGTAAATAACTCATCTAAAGCAGGAATTGGGTTTCCTGATCTGGCATGAGCAACGAGGGCCATTTTCTTTTCTTCATCATATAGAAGTATTCCAAGACAAGGTGCTAAGGAATGAGTGCCTATAATTGGTTTGTCCAAAGTAGTAATATCAGCATGATCCATAGCCACTAGTGTTAATTTTTGTAATAGTTCTTCTTTTGTCATAAGTTCTCCTTTTATATAAAAAATGTAAAGTAGTTGTATACTTTACATTTTTATGTTATTTATATTCTTTTATTTGCTCTTCAATCATAGTAATAAATTCTTCAGTACTCATTGTAGTAGTAGACTCTTCACCATATTTACGATATGTTATAGTATTATTATCTCTTTCATTATTACCTAGTACTAGAGTGTATGGTATCTTCTTAGTTTGAGCCTCTCTTATTTTATAACCCATCTTTTCATCACGAGAATCTAGTTCCACACGGAACTCTTTATCTCTTAGTTTATTTAATAAGTTAGTAGCGTATTCTAGGTGATATTCGTTATTTACTGGGATAATATTTATTTGTACTGGTGATAACCATAATGGAAGAGCTCCTTTTGTTTCTTCAAGAATGAAGGCAGTGAATCTATCAAATGTTCCAAATATAGCTCTATGTAGAACTACTGGTACTTTCTTTTCACCATTATTATCTATGTATGATAAATTAAATCTTCTTGGTAATAAGAAATCTAATTGACAAGTTGATAGAGTTACTTCAGGTCCTACTGCTGGTTTTACTTCAACATCTAATTTAGGTCCGTAGAAAGCTGCCTCTCCAATGGCTTCGTGATATGGTACTCCTATCTCATTAAGAACTTCTCTTAATTCATTTTCAGCATTATTCCACATCTCATCATCATCAAAGTATTTATGTTTATCTTCAGGATCTCTAAGGGATAATCTGAAAGTATAATTTTTTAAACCAAAGTCCTTGTAGACATCTAGTATTAGACTTACTACTTCTTTGAACTCTTGTTTTATTTGATCTGGTCTTACGAATAGATGGGCATCATTTTGACACATACACCTTACTCTTTCTAAACCTTTTACTGCTCCTGAAGCTTCATATCTAAAGTCTGTAGCAAATTCTCCTATTTTGATTGGTAATTCACGATATGAATGGATAGTATTTCCATAGATTAACATATGATGTGGACAATTCATTGGTCTTAGTACAAACTCTTCATCATCTACTTTCATTGATGGGAACATATTTTCCTTATAATGATCCCAATGGCCTGAAGTTTTATATAAGTCTACTGTTCCAACACAAGGTGTATATACGTGAGAATAACCTAATTTCTGTTCTTTATGATAGATATAGTTTTCTAGTTCTTTTCTTACTATTGAACCATTTGGTAACCATAAAGGCATTCCCTTACCTACTAGATCATGATTCATAAAGATATCTAAGTCTTTGCCTATCTTTCTATGGTCTCTTGCTTTACGGTCTTCAAGTTCCTTAATGTAGTCATTTAAATCTTCTTCATTTCTAAAGCATACGCCATATATTCTCTGAAGCATTTTGTTATTTGAATCAGCCTTCCAATAGGCTCCGGATACTTTAATTAGTTTGAAGTATTTTAATTCTTTTACTGTATCAACATGAGGTCCACGGCAAAGATCAGTGAAGTCTCCTTGAGTGTAACAAGATATTACTTGTTCTTTTTCATCCATTCTGCTAATTAAATCTATTTTATATGGATCATCATGGAACATTTCTAAAGCTTCTTTTTTAGTTAGTTCATGTCTTACTATTCTCTTACCATCTTTAGCTATTTTTTTCATTTCCTTTTCAATCTTTGGTAAGTCCTCTTCTTTTATTACTTCATCACCCAAATCAATGTCATAATAAAATCCATCTTCAATTACTGGTCCTACCCAAAATTTAGCATTTGGATATAAGTGTTTTACAGCTTGTGCAAGTAAGTGAGCACAAGAGTGATTTAATCTACTTAAATCTTCATTTTCTTTAATATTTATCATATTATCTATCTCCTTATCTTCTTCTTATTTTCTTTTGAATTTTTCTTTTACCTGTTTGTTTTCTTTCTTTGCGTATTTGATGCATAAAGGCTGATGAACATGTTCTATCGTAAATAATGGCATCTAGACAGCTTACTGATACTCCATTTAATTCATTTTTTAATGATATTAGTTCTTCAAGTCCTAGATTTGTTACATCTAAATACCATGTTTTTACTTTATTTTGTTTATTAACCTCTATAGGTATGTAAGTGTTTTTCATTTTTTAAACCTCCCTTTAATGAAAAAAAGACCTTCTGAAGGAGAGAATACGATCTCGGTACCATCCTTCTTTGGTCTTAATTTTGATAACGGTTGTTAACCGGAAATGTTTGCATTCCACTCTGAGGTAGTAATTATATATTTTTATTATTAGCTTACACCAGCCACTAACTCTCTATGAATAAAATATATATAATCGTGTCCTCATCATTGCATTGAATATGTATTAATTATATGACTAAATATTTGATTTGTCAACTGGTATTGTGTTATTTTTTCCTTTTAAATCTATAGTTTTAAGAGGCTTTAGGGAGTCTATAGCCTCCCTAAAGAATATTTTTTGGTAGTTTACTATATAAAACAATATTTTAACCATAGAGATTATAAGCTCTATGGTTCCTATGAAGACCTTAGGCTTCATAGGTTATATATTAATAATTATTTCTTTATTTCATTAATTAATTTAATTACTTCATCATAAGTTTCATCAAGTAATTCTAGTCTAAATGATCTAATACCAATATTTTTGTAATATTCTATATTGTCTATATAATTTATTTTTTTATAGTGCATAATATGAGTTAGACAATTGTTATGAAGAATTCTATATCTATTTTTATTTATGTCCTCTAGAAAATAAATATCTTCTTTCTTACACGGATACATCTTTAGTTCTTTGATTGGACAGGACTTGGTAAGCATATTTTCAATGGTACCATAGATAATAATTTCTACTTTATCTTTGATGTAATCATCTAGATAGTTATAATTTATTTCTGGGGATAATGTTACTCTTTTAACACCATTATCAAGAAGAAACTTGATACTATAATTATTTACTACATTTAAATAGTAATCACTAATTAGATTATTATTTTTGTACTTATTTATAGCTCCTAATTCAGTGGCAAGTATGTTACTAGTGGTACAAGGATAGGTACTATTTACTCTTTCTAGTCTTAAATATACTTTGCTGTTACCTTTATATTCTTCATATAAATCACTATTCAGGTATATTCTATCAACATTCATGGCAAGAGAGGCTTCTACTTGATCTTTATTTCGGGCAAGAACAGATATTTCAGTATAGTAGTTTCTTTCTTCATTATAATCTAATGGATATTCATTAACGATAAGGTCTCTCTTAATACTGGTTCTTGCTTCTGTTAGGTTATTTATAAGTAATCTTCTTATGTTATTTAAATCTTTCATATTAACAAAGATATCTTTATTTATATTTATATTTATTTTACTACATATAAATGGAGTATTTCCTAATTTAGTTAGTTTTTCTTTTATTTCTTCATTAGTTGTAGGTCTTTTTTGTGGTACTTCTGTTTTTACTCTATCACTAACTTTATTACCATTATTATCTTTGAATGTTATCTCTAGATAATCATTTATTTGTGATACATCAATAGTTATAATTATTTTCTTTTCACTAGTAGATAGGATTTCTTCATCTAGATGCCCACTGGAAGTTTTAATAAGTATATCTTTTTCTTTTAAATTTATTTTATTATCTAGATAGATTATATCTCCTTTATTAGCAGTATTTATGAGTAAATCTTTTTCGTTATATATGAAGTTAGCTATCATACCTAGGTTACTGTTTTTGAATCTAATGCCATCTTCTTGATATAGATTATTTGTTAATTTAATTTTTATTTTTTTAGGGGTTACTTCGAGTACTCTTCCTATTTCTAATCCTTGATGATTGGAAGTACTTGTGTTCATTACTTTATCATTAAATAAATAACCACTGGTGAAGTCCCTGTTAAACAGTATTTTTAGATTATTTTCTTCTTCGCTAGTTACTTTGTTAGTATGATTATCTATTAGTTTTCGATATAGTCTTGTTACATAACCAACATAACTTGGTGACTTCATTCTTCCTTCTATTTTGAAACTTACAATATCTGAGTCTAGTAATTTATCAAAATTGCTAATGGTATTTAATTCTTTGGTACTAAGTAAATATTTATTTGGAGTATCTATGTATTTACCATTTTTTATTAATTTAAATGGTAGTCTACAAACTTGTGTACATTCTCCTCTGTTACCACTTCTTCCGCCATTCATAAAACTAAATAGGCAGCAACCAGAATATGAATTACATAGAGCTCCATGTATAAAGACTTCTTTTTCAATATCTATATTAATGTTCTCTATTTCTTTTAATGACATTTCTCTATCAAGTACTACTCTTGTTACTCCAAGTGATTTTAATAATTTGATACCTTCGCTATTGTGATTATGACACTGTGTTGAAGCATGAACTTCTATATCGAGAAATATTTTTCTTACTAATGATATCATACCTATATCTTGCATTATTAAAGCATCCACACCTATTTGATATAGATATTTTATATATTCTAAGAAGTCTTTTATTTCATTATTGTAGATAATGGTATTGGCCGCTACATATATTTTTACGCCATATAAGTGAGCATAATTAACGGCTTCTTTCAATTCTTCATTAGTAAAATTACCAGCGAAGGCACGTGCTCCAAAGGATTTACCTCCTAGATAGATGGCATCTGCGCCATTATGAATTGCTGCTTTTAGGCATTCCATATTTCCCGCGGGACTTAATAGTTCTTTCATGGTATCACTTCTTTCGCAAATAGTATAGCATAATTTATGATAAAAGAAAAGAACATACTATCTGACAAATAGTACATTCCCAAGTTTACGAATAGTTAAATCATATTAATGTCAGTTAATACAACCAACCTCTTATCTAATGAGTTACTTCTCTCATACATATATGTATATCTAATAGTAAGATAAGAAATTAAAGTCTCTACTTTAACACCCATTAATCTGCACTCATATTAATATTCTAAATAAAACTTCTATTTAGGTAGATATATAAAACAAACTTCGTTTTATATGTTTCTACAATTAATATGTTTGTGTGCTTATCTATTAGATGATATAAGTATATAATATTCCTTTATACTTGTCAACTATTTTTTGACATTTTTTTCATTTTTTTTCATAAGAAAGACCTTAGGCTTTCTTATGCCTCTTAAGACTACAGGCTTAAGAGGGAATATATAATAATATTACTTACTCTTCTCTTTTTCTTTGAGATAATTTTCTAGTATTTCTTTAATCTTTCTAAAACGATGATTTAGTCCCGACTTGGTTATTTCTACTCCAGTTTCTGAAGATATAATGTTTGCTAGTTCACTTAATGAACTTTCTTTATACTTCATACGATACTCTATTACTTCTTTTAGCTTATCATCTAGAGTATCTACCATATCTAGTTCATATAATTTTTCAATATCTTTTACTTGTTTTGAGGCTGTTAAAAATATTTTATCTATATTAGCCTGCTCGCAATTATTAAGACGATTGGTCATGTTTTTATGATCACGATATATTCTTATGTCTTCGAAATACATAACAGCAGAAAAGGCTTTTATTACTCTTAAGAAATCACTTATTTTTTCGGCTTCTTTGATATAGACAGTGTAGTTTCTTTCTCTTTTTATTATTCTACTATTAAGGTTATAGCTGTTTAGTAATTTATTTATGAACTCAGAGTATTCTTTGGTATCCAAAACAAATTCTAAGTGATACCTTGATGTTTTGGGGTCGTTTACTGAACCGGATACTAGAAATACTCCGCGTAAGTAAGCTCTTAAACTATCTTCATCGGATACTATATATTCTTTTGGCACTGATAAGTATTTGTTGCCATCTAGAATTGATAAGTCTTCGAGTAACTCTTTGGGATCATTGTTTATTGTTAATATGTAAGTGAAGCCTTTACCTAGTTTTTTGTTTCTAACTGTAATACTTGGAGTTATATTGTAGATGTTTTTTATTAGTTTGAAACACCTTCTGGCAACGGCGTTGTTTTCTAGTGATAAAATGATGTTGTTATTTATATTAGCACTTATTCTAAATATGGCAGATAACTCGGATATGTCCTCTAGTCTGGTGGTGTCTAATCTAGTTACTTCTTCTTTTACTGTGCTGGTAAAACTCATAGTATCCCTTCTTTCTTCTTAATTATATAATATTTTGGAAAAAAAAGAAAGAAATTATTGGGAATCTCTTTCTTCTATCAGGCTATTTACCGCTAATACGAACTTTTTAGGCATTATTTTGGCAAGTAAGTAGTTTAATTTCATATTAGGTGGTATTATTATTAGTTTATTTTTAAACATGTTATCTATGGCATATCTACTGGCAAATTCACTAGTAAGTGATGATATGTTAAATTTTACATTAGCAACATTATTAAAGTTTGTTGCTACTGGACCGGGACAGAATATGGATATTTTTACATTTGATTTATCCTTTTTTAGTTCTTCATAAATGGCTAGGGATAGGCTCACTATATAGTTTTTAGTGGCATAGTATGTAGCCATGTATGGTCCTGGCATGAAGCCCGCCATGGAAGCAACATTTAGGATGCGACCATAATCTCTTTTGACAAAATCTCTTAGAAATAGTTTGGTAAGAATATGGTAGGCTTTGATGTTTAAATCTATCATATTCATTTCTTTATCTAGGTTTGTTTCGGTAAAATTACCTGCGTCGCCAAAGCCGGCATTGTTTATTAATATGTCAATGTTTTCATTTCTTACTTCTTTGTAGAGTTTTATACATTCTTCTTCTTTGGATAAGTCGAAGCCATAGGTTTTTATTTTGTTCTTTAAATCTTTGAATTTTTTATCTAATTCTTTTTTGTCTTTGGCTACGAGAAATAGGTCAAAATTATATGTGCTTAGATATTTGGCCATGTCGTAACCCATTCCGGAAGATGCTCCTGTTATTAGTACTTTCATTTTATTGCCCTTTCTAGAAAAAGAATAATCACTACTGACTATTCTCCTTTTTCTAATTTGTTAATTACTTCTGTGCATACACAAATTACTTTGTGTTTTAAGTCATCTGCAATGCCCTCAAGGACTGGTGTTCCTTTTTCTTTAGCTAAGTCCACTAGATCTTCGGCTTTTCTTTGTAATTCTTTAGCCTTCTTCTTAGCTATTTTTTCTACTTTTTCTTTATCTAGATCTTCTAGTTCTTTTTTGATTTCATCTACTTTTTTAGTAAAACTTTCTTTGATGTCTTCTATTTCAATTTTATCTACATCTTTCATGAATTCATCAAATTTTCTTTTGATATCACGTCTTAGGTCGCTCCCTTTCTTTGGAGCAAATAGTAGGGCTAAGCCTGCTCCTATTCCTGCACCTAAAACGAATTTTCCAAGTCCTTTTTTACTCATTTTTCAATCTTCCTTTCTTTTTGTTATTTTTTCTATTAATGAATAAATTATGTTAACTACTTTATCTGTTATGAATGTAAACTTGTTACTTACTGCATTTACAACAGAAAATACTCCATCTAAAGCAGTAACTTTCTCAGTAATATTATCAACAACTTTATCTATTTTATGTATTGTTATTGTTAACTTTATAGTTAATACTATTAATGCCACTAGTAAAATAGCACCTAATATATACAAAATTACTGGTAAAACTTCACTTGCAGTCACTATTATTCATCCCCTTCGTACATTGAATCTATTAAATTAAAGATATCATTATCTTCATCAGCACTTATATCTTTACCACCATTAAGTGCTTCATCTATGGTCTTTTCTTCTGGTGATACTTTTTCAAATTCTTTTGTATCCTCTAATTCTTTTTTTACAGTTACTCTAGTCGTTCTTTTTGGTGGTTCTTCTTTTACTTCTATTTTCTCAGCAGTGCTTTCAGTGCCATTGTGATTTACTATTTTTACATCACTATCATTTACTTCAACTTCTTTAGCATTAATTACTACACTTGGCTTTTCTTCCTTTTTTGGTATTTCATAGTCCACACCGAAATCAAAATAATTATCTTCTGCCTCCTCTAGTGTTACATCTTTTACATCATCTTTTGTCATGTCGGATAAAAGATTGTCATCATCACTAAGTAACTTTTTGTCAGCATTTTTGGTTATTTTTACTTCCTTATATAATTCACAATTTTCACATAAATTGTTTCTTATATCATCTGTTAAACTACCAAAAGCTTTATTTCTTACTGTCTCAAAATCAACTTTTCTAGATGGTCTTTTTATTTCATAAGAATCTTCATCTTGTACTTTTACTTCATCTTTAGTGTAATTTTTATCAAGTACTCCATATACTGGAGATATAACTGGAGTTGGTTTGAATTTTTTTGGTTTAGGCTCTTCCTTTTTGGCATATAGTTCTGATACTTTCTTTTCTTTATCTAAAACATTTTTATTGTTATTATAGGCAGTGTTATAATTGCTTGAAGTTGTATTTACAAATGTTCTAGGAATTGGATCATCATCCATATCCATAGGAAATGAGAAGTTGCTGCTTCTTGTCTTTACTATTTCTCTATCACTTATGACATCTTCTTTTGGTGACTCTTCACGCTGTTTTCTTATTTCCTCTCTTTTTTCTTCCTGCTCAATTTTATTTCGCATAAAAGTAGGAAGTTTATGTTCTTCTTCTTTTTCTTCTTTCTCTAGTTCTATTTCTTTTGTCTCCACTACTTCTTCTTCATCAGTGAATAAATCTTTTAGTTTATCAATAAATTTCATAGTCATATCTCCCTTTTGTTAATATTCTGGTAAATCAGGAATTACTGTTTCCTCATCTACTACATATTCACTTAAATACTCTGAGAATTTACTCGTTGTATTTTCTGGCTTTCTTATTTTATATTCTTCAGCAGTACTTGAATAGTATTCATCTTCAAGAATTTTCTTTATTAAATTATCATTATAATCAATGCTATTTAGTATAATCATACTATTTGCTATTACTTCGTTTAATTTTTCTTTTGGAACATTGGCTTCTATTTTGGCATAATTATATATTATTTTAAGAAAATAATCGTTTTCGTTTTTTTCTATAGATATATAGCCCATTTTTTCACCATTACTTATTTTATAGTAAAACTCTTTCCCAGTCTCATCTTTAAAATTTAATGGATTATGATAATAATAACTTACAGCATCTACATATAAATAAATATTTACATCTTCATATTTGAATTTTTGATTATAATCTTTATCATATACTTTTTTTACTCCAATGGGTAAATAATATTTATATCCCATTGAGGCTGTATTTGTACTTATATTGTTTTCCTCTATTATATCGTCTATTATTACCTTATAATCATCAGTGTTATCTATTCTAGTACAACCTATGCATAATATTAACAATGCACTTAGTATTAATACTTTTTTCATATCATACCTCTTCTACATTATAACAAAAAATAAAATAAAAAGGAATACTTTTTTATTATTTTAAAGAAAAAATATAGCTTTTGGCTATATTTCTTGCATTACTGTAATAATCATAGGTTTATTACCAGTCTCTTTAATTAAATATTTTGATAGTTCATCTCTAATAGAATTTTTTACTTTGTTGTACTCTATGTATCTTGAACTACTTGTATTTAATAGTATTATTTCAGTAGATATTCTTTTTATTTCTTTTATTAATTCATAGGAATCTCTTACATAGACAAAACCTCTGGTAAGCACTTCTGGTCCGGATATTATTTCTTTTGTTTGCTTGTTTAAAGTAACTGATATTATCATAATACCATTATCTGATAGTATCTCACGGTCTTTTAGAACCATTTCACCAATATCATCTGATGAATTACCATCTATTAGGATAGAACCTGATGGTACTTTTTCAAAATCTTCTTTTAAAATACCATTTTCTATTATGACAACATCACCATTTTCTTTTAATAGAATATTTTCTTTTGGTATTCCTGATAATTCTCCTATTTCAGCATTTAATACTTGGTCTTTATATTCTCCTCTTATTGGAAAATAATATTTTGGATGCATTAGATTTATCATAATCATTAAATCTTCTTTTGCAGCATGATGTGATAAATATTTGTGTGAAGATAATGTTACTACTTTGGATCCTACTTTTGATATTTCATCTAATAAATGATAGAATGTTTTTTCTCTATTCTCAAATATTGGTGTTGCTAAGAAAATTGTGTCCTCTTCGTTTAATTTAATAAATTTATCATAACCATTTACTATTTTCATTATATTGTAATATGGTTTTTCTTTTTCATTAGCATTTAATATTACTACATTTTTATCATTTATATTTGATAAATCTCCAATTATCTTTTTATTAATGTTTAAATAATGATTTTCAATAGCGGAATCTATTATTGTTTTTAGTCTTTTACCCATTATTACTACTTTACGATCTGTTTTTTCTAATTCACTAAATAATTCTTGGATACGATATAAATGTGAATCTAAAACATTGAATATTATTCTTCCTTCTGTAGCATTTAATGTTTCTTTTATTAGGTCCGCTATTCTATGTCTTGGTGATGTGAATCCTTCAATGCCAGCATAATTTGATTCGGTAAGTAAACATAATACATTTTGTTTACCTATATATGCTAATTTGCCTATATCGGTTTTATATGCACCTTTCATTAATGGATCTACAACAAAGTCTGATGCATAAAATATTACTCCATCACTTGTATATATGGCATATCCAAAGTTATCTGGAGCAGAATGTGATAGATTTACAGGAAACACTTTGATTTTTCCTACTTCCAGTGGAATATTAGCCTTAATTTCTTTTAGGCTACTGGTATCTATCTTGTATGTTTCAAACTCTTTTTTTACGATATCTAAAGTATACTTTGAGGCAAATACTGGTACGCCTTCTAAATCTGGCATTAAATCGGGTAATGCACCAATATTTTCTTCGTGTCCATGCGTTAAAAATATTCCTTTTATTCTTTTTTTATTTTCTTTTAAATAACTTATATTTGGTATTATATAGTCTATTCCTAAAGTAAACTCATCGGCGTATTTAAGACCGGCTTCAAATACAAATATTTCTTTATCTACTTCAATAATAAACATATTTTTGCCATTTTCATCTAGTCCTCCTAGTGAAAATAATTTTATTTTACTCAAATTGATTTCTCCTTTCTTTTTTCTTAAGTAAAAGACTTAATAATTATAACAAAAAATAGACAAAAATGCAAATATTAATTATTTAATATATATGTTTTAACAGAGAAGACCTTAGGCTTCTCTGTTCCTCTTAAGACTACAGGCTTAAGAGGCAAAAAAAAGACTTCACTAATAATTTGAGTGAAATCTTTGTATTTTATAATTTTTTTATTTTTTCTTTAATGTTTATAAGTAATGCTGCTATGTTAGTTCCGTCTGTTCCACCACCTTGAGCGAATACTTTGGAACCACCACCGTTACCTTTGCATGATGTTGATAATTCTTTAATAATCATACCGCAGTCTACTCTGTTTGAGGTTGACTTGGCTATGAAGTTAACACTATCATCTTTATTCTGATTGGCAAGTAAGATAAAACTATTATCCAACTGATTACTCAAAGCGGATACTATTTGTTTTAATGTTGATATATCATAGTCATTGGTAATGCTTATTATTGTTGTAATACCATTTATTTCTTCTTTAATACTTAAGAAACTTGTTAAATCACTTATGGACTTTTCGTTCTTTTTAATAATAAATTCTTTTTCTAACTCTTTTATACTATCTTTTAGACTTTCTAATTCGTTCTTATTTATTATGATATCCTTATAACTAGTAGGGACATCGTTTGCTATGTTGAAGTTGAATTTTAGGTCTATATTTAATTCTTTAGCCGCTAATACGATTTTTTTGGCTTTATCTAATAGTTTTAACATCTGCTCGTTATATTTTGATACTTCTTCTCCTAATATTTCTTCGATGTTTGTATCAGTAGCAGCAATTACTCTGAATGTGTCTGAGCCTTTGTTTTCAACGCTTGCTATGGCAAATTTGTTTATATCTTTTGAATTGATTACATGGGTTCCGGCACAAAGTTCTACAGAATCGCCAATTGTTACTACTCTTACAACGCTTCCATACTTGTCACTGAATAAAGCCATAGCACCTTTTTTCTTAGCTTCATCTAGGCTCATATACTCTATCTTTGTTTCGTATGCTGCTTGTATTTTTTGATTTACTAAGTCTTCTACCTTTAATATTAGTTCATCTGATAGTCTACCATGATAGTTGAAGTCAAATCTTAGCATTTTGTCATCTACTTTAGAACCTGCCTGATGAACGGAGTCTCCTAGTAGTTCTTGTAGTGATTTTTGTAATAGATGAACTGAAGAGTGGTTCTTCATGGTATTTAGTCTTTTTTCTTTGGATACATGAGTTAAAATTTTATCTCCTTTGGTTACTGTTCCTTCAAGAACTTTTACATATACCATGTGCTGACCATTTGGTGCTTTGATAACATCTAATACTTCCAGTTTACACTTGTCGTTTTTTAGGTATCCTGAGTCCGCTACCTGGCCACCGCTTTCGGCATAAAATGGATTTTCTTTTAGAAAGATGTAGCATTCATCACTGGAACTATCAACGAACTGATTATCTTTCATGATGGATGTTACTTCTGTTTCTAATCCTAATTTATCGTATCCTACGAATTTGCTTTCTTCTTTATAATTTATTAGAGCGTCATTTTGAATGTTCATGCTACTTTCTACTTTTCTGCTGTTTCTTGCTAGTGTTTTTTGGGCATTCATATAGGACTTGAAACTTTCGGTATCCACTGTGAAGCCTTTTTCTTCGGCGGCTTCTATGGTAAGTTCTATTGGGTAACCGTAGGTATCATATAATTTGAAAGCATCTTTACCGCTGATGACTTTGGTACTATTTTGGAATAATTCTTCTAAATGTTTTTCTCCTGATAGAAGTGTCTTTTGAAATAGTAACTCTTCTTTGGTAATTAGATCTTTTACTTTTGATGATTCTCCTACTAGATATGGATATATTTCTTTGTAATTTTCTACAACGATATCTATTAGGTCACTTAGGAACTCTCTATTTATATTTAGTTTTCTTCCCATACGCGAAGCTCTTCTTAATAATCTTCTTAGAACGTAGCCCCTTCCAACATTTTCAAATACTGCACCATCTGCTAGAGCAAATGTTAGGGTTCTTATGTGATCTGCTATTACTTTGAATTCTATTTGTCCTGTGTAAGGTAAATGTGATATTTCTTCAATTCCTTTCATTATTGGAATAAATAAATCTGTTTCATAGTTTGTTTCGGTTTCTTGAAGAATGCATGCCATTCTTTCAACGCCCATACCTGTATCGATATTTTTACTAGGTAGTTCTGGATAGTCTTCTCTTTTTAATCCTTCAGTGGCATTGAACTGGCTTAAAACATTGTTCCATATTTCTATATAGCGATCGTTTTCTTCTTCATTTTGTAATAGACTGATACCTTTATGTTCTTTATCATATTTTTCTCCTCTGTCGTAGAAAATTTCGGTATCAGGGCCTGATGGTCCTGGACCTATTTCCCAGAAATTGCCATCTAACCTTACTAAATGATCTTTCTTTATTCCTAATTTTAACCATAAGTTGTAAGTGTCATCATCGTGAGTATACACTGTTACATATAATTTATCTTTATCTATATCAAAGTATTTAGGACTAGTAAGTAATTCATAAGCCCAAGTGATGGCTTCTTCCCTAAAATAGTCGCCGATGCTGAAGTTACCCAGCATTTGAAAGAAGGTATGATGTCTAGCTGTGTGTCCAACTGACTCAATGTCTCCTGTTCTAATACATTTTTGACAACTAGTTAATCTTTTGTTTTTTGGTACGATTGTTCCATCAAAATATTTTTTTAATGGTGTTACACCGGCATTTATCCAAAGTACTGTCGGATCATCTTTGGGAATAAGTGAGGCTGACTCTATTATTGTGTGCCCTCTTTCTCCAAAGAAATTTAAGTACATATTTATTATTTCATTACCTTTTAGCTTTTTCATTTGGTTTCCTCCTGGTATATCTTATATACATCTTCTTTTAGTTTTTCTAGTGTATCATTTGTTATCTCGTAGTCAAAATCTTCATAACTATCCATGGCAGTCTCTGTACTATGTTTTTGTTCTTTACCTGATAAATTGGTTTCAAAATTAATTCTTTCTACTTTGATAGTTACTACATTATCAAACTTTTCCTTGATACTATCTATTTCTCTTGGTAATCTGATGTCTGGAACAATGATAGCATCATAAAAATATGAGTATATTTCTATATCATCTATCTGCCTATCTATAAACATTTCTGCTTTGTTTAATTTATTTCTTATTACATCTGTGCCTAACTCCTGAAGCAACGTTCTTGGTTTGGTTTCTTCACTGCCATCCCAACCAGTCATCTCCATGGCATAGAACTTTATATATTTGCCCGCTCGTGAAAAGATAACCTTTTTGCCATCTTTTTCGTAGAATTCTTTTAGGTATCCAGCTATTGTATCTTTACCGTGTCTAGCTTTTCCACTTAATAAGTATATTTTTGGGTTTCTATAATTTACTTCCATGTCTATTACCTCCATATTTCTTTTTTATTATACCAAATAATGAATAATAAGTATAGATAATTTAAAATAAAAAACAAATATAATTGTTTACATCACTTCGCAGTGATGCGATTTCTGCTTCATGAACTCTGTAATTAGAGTCTTCCACAGACATAAACTCCGATACGAACTACCGTACATTTTTGCGTTTAAATATTATAAACTATTAATGCAATTTCCTATCTTTTTCTTTAGTACTTAGTATATTATTATCAAGTAATTTATAAGCATTATATATATCTTTTGATATCATTATGATAATCATTGGGTAAATTAGTTACATTTACATTATACACAAGTTTTTTGCACTTTTCAAGAGCCATATTGCAAAACACGTATATTAGATTTTACCTTTAATTTTTCTTTTACCATTATTTCTTCTTTCCTTTCTTGATTCTCCTAAGTATTCTTTTTATTTTTGATTAGTTTATGTCATACTCCTCCCTTCTCCCTTTTTTATCCTCTCATACTTATATACAAGATTTGATATCTAATTTTGCCATTTTTTCGAAATTTTTTTTAAATTATTTTATTATTACCAACAATTCTTAGATTTATAGCAAGTATTAATTATGTGATAATGAATAAAATTTGAAACAAGGAAGACTATTTAGGCTTCCTTGTTCCACTTAAGACTACAGGCTTAAGTGGGAATTAGAAAAGTTGGTAAAAAATTTTGAAAAAGTACTATTTTTAACTTTACCACATAGTTTTTAAATGGTATAATGAATTTAAGAGAGGTGAATAGATGAAAAAAGAAAAAAAAGGTGGTAAACTAATTATTGCAGTTGGTGCTATAGCTATTTGTACTGTTACTGCTGGTGCTTTTTTTAGAAAAGATATTATTTATAAGTACTATGAATATTCGGTAAATAAGAATTATTCTAGTACTAATGTTAAAGTTAATGATTATTATCTTGAAGATAATTTTGAATATGTTAATAATTATACTGGTACTGGTATAATAAATAAGAAGGACTTTATTGATTTTGTGTATTATGCTATTAATAGTGGTTCTGATTATTTGGAAAGATATATTGATAGAGATTATACATCATATAGTAATGATATTAATAGACTTACGAGTAATGATGGTGAGGAATTTAAGGATGTTATTTCTGTTTTGAATAACTTTGTTCATCCTTATAATAGTTCTAATAATATTAAACTTACTTATGGTGGTGATTATAAGATTGGCATTAGTGTTAACAAGGCTTATACTGATAAGGAAATTGAGGAAATTAATAAAGTAGTTGATAAGGTTATTAGTGAGAAGATTACTAATAGTACTCCTACTAGAGAGAAAATTAAGATTATTCATGATTTTATTATTGACAATGCTGAATATGATAAACTTAAGTATAATAATAAGAATGATACTACTTATAAATCTAATACGGCTTATGGGGTATTGATACAGGGATATGGTACTTGTAATGGTTATGCTGATGCAATGGCTATCTTTCTTGATAAACTTAATATTATTAATTATAAGATTAGTAATGATGAACATATTTGGAATTTAGTTTATTTAGATGGTAAATGGTATCATTTGGATTTGACTTGGGATGATCCTATTAGTGAGACTAATATTAATAGAGATACTTATTTCTTGATAACTACAAAGACTTTGGAAGAACTTAATGATGGTACGCATAATTTTGATAAAAAAATATATAGCGAAGCTTAATTTGAAGCTCCGCTATTTTCTATGTTGTCCACTAGTTTTGGTAGTGAACTGAAATTATTTATTAACATTGTGAAATCGTCTTTATATATTATTTCATCACCGGACACATCGATAGTCATATATTTTGTTTCTACTAGTACTGAACTGTTGGTGTTATTTAATTCTATTATTTCGTATGTATCGGATTCTTTATCATAATATGATAATAGGTTTAGATATGAACAATCTATATATGACATTGGACTTAGGGTTATTTCTTTATCTCCCACTTTTAGTGTTACGGTATCGATAAAGAAATATAGGTCTTTACCATCATATAGGAACATATAATCGAATGACTTATTTATTCCTTTTTGATTTAGGTAATATAAGTCATTTTTTTTGTATATTTCTGTTAGGGCATTTACTGCATACTGTCTATCTTTTATTGGAAAGACAGCACTCATTTCTTTAGGAAATATTACTTTATCACTATCTTTTATGTATATTGGTGTGCTATCTAGGCTGACGTTAAAGTCTTTGCTTTTGATATCTAATACGACATCTTTTCTATTTCTACTGATAGTGGCTTTGTATTCTATTTTGTTTTTTGAGAAGTACTGGTAAACATCTTGTTCTTTTTCATAGGCATATCTATTATTTCGATATTCTCTTCCATATAGGAATAGGGCTATTAGTATTACTACTCCAAGAAAGACTGGTATTAAGATATTATATTTTTCTTTTATGAACTGTTTCATTGTACCTCCCTAATATATGAATTTATCACTAGCGGTAATGCCTTTGATGATGGTATCCTCTGATTTGACATTTATTAATTTTAATTCGATGATATCGCCATCTGTCATTTTGTCTAGTTTGACTATTTTTTCTTTGCTATCAATTGATACATCAGATATTGTCTTTTTTCTTGTTTCACCTGTTTTGCTATCTTTTATGGTAACTACTAGATCTGCTTTTGTTAATTTATAACTATTATCTGTTGTTATGACATATGTTATCTCACCCGCTCTTGTTCTGGTTACTTTCAATGATAGTTTTGGTTTTTGTGTGGATATGGTGGTATTGGAAAATTCTTTTATAATAGTTTGTCCTTCTTCAGTAGCCGTATATTTGAATTTTAGATTGTATTTGGTATTTGGTAATATGTCTTTTAATTCGTATCTTGTGTTGTTTGCATTTAGATATATTACTTCTACTTTATCTGAATCTTCTTTTTGTACTTCCATATAGACTGATGTGTATTCTTTATATGGATCGTAGATTACATAGTCTATAATAATTTTATTTACTGTGGATGTTACTGATACTACTGATGTCTGTTTAGTGGCTTTTTTAATTTCTTCAATGGTGGTGCCTCCGTTTCCTCCGGTTGTATTTCCATTGCCACCGGTATTGTTTCCATCATTTCCACCAGTTGTATTATTTCCATTATTACCATTTGTACCTATGTTAGTAACATTGTCATTGATATTTTTGCTTTCGTCTGGAATTAAATCTTCTTTGGTGTAATTATTACTAGAACCAATAATCTTTTTTAGATCTATTTTGTCGCTTCCATAGGTCAATATTTCGGTTGCTATATCAAATGTATAGTTAGAAGTAATTATTTGTGTTTCGGAAAATGTTTTTAAATTTACTTTATGATTAGTAAGTGTTGCATTTCCGGCTTTATCTAATTCTACTAGTAGGAAATCGGTTGTTGATAAAAGGTTATCTGCAGACTTTATTTCTTTATCGATGATAAGGTATTTGCGATCTGCTAGTTTGTAGAACTTAGTAAGTAATGAGTTTTTTATTGTTGTTTCATTACTTGTTATGTTTATTTCACTACCACTGGAGATTTCATAATATCTTCCATATAGTTTTATTTCAGTTGTTTCTTCGTTAAAGGCAAGGGCGGTATTACCTAACTCATAGTCTTTGCCATCGTATGTTAGGTAATACTCTCCTTTCCATTTTGTTTTTATTTTTCCTTCACTATTTAGTTTTATAGTGGTTTTATCTTTATCAAAAACGATATTTCCTTTTGATACAATGTATTCTTCTTTGTTTAATGATAAGAAGAACTTTATAACTAGAAAAAACATGATAATAATTATAATTGAAATCCCTATAATTATTCCTATGTTTCTCTTATTTTTTATATCATATTTTCTCATAATTACTTCCTTTCTTAGTTATCACCAGTACCAACTTGATACCTATGAGTCGTAGTCCCGTTTATTGACAGCATTAGTAGTTCACCATTATCTTCATAGTAATATCTTACATATAAATCGTTGTTTGTTCCTATTTTAACTCCGTCAGGTATTGGTATCTCAATATATGGGTAATTATCTTTATCTACTTTATATATAATGTCCCCGTAATTTATAGCATCTTTTACTAAATTTGATGTCATACTTGGTATTAATCCTTTTTCATTTGAATCTAGTTTTATTTCCGATTGTCTGTTGACATAAAGATTATATTTGATACCTTTTATTGATTCTTTAATATTATTTGTTGCACCTTTAAACTTTAATATTAAATTATTTCCTACTGCTGTTAAATATGGATCTCCTATTGAAAAACCAAGTTCACTTTTTGTATATTGAAATGCTCCAAATTTTACTACTTCTTCTTTGGTGTCTAATGAAACATTATTACGATATATATTAGCACTTGTGGAAATATAGTATTCAGTATTAGGTTTTAAAGATGCATATCTAACTTTTAGTGTAAATGTATTATTTACTTTGTTTTCAATTATGGTACATGAGGCTATTTTACTATTAGCACCATTTGAATTGCATTTTAAGTTATATAAATCTATTTCTAATTTACAATCTTCTTCATTTGGACAGACTTTTTCTTGTGGAGAATATTTAAGTTCCGCATAGAATTTTCCATCTTTTATTACTCTATCTGTATCTTCGATATTTATATTATAGTCAATGTAATAATCATAATTTCCGGATATTTTGTCTATTCCGGTACTTTGGTATAGAACTATGTTTGGTTCTTTTAGTTCGCCAAATAATGTTGTTGCTTTTAGTGTGTCATTGTATAATTCTAGTTCTTTAGGTTCGTCATCTGTTGTTACTGCAGTTATTACTAATCTATGATAATCTCCTCCAAAAACGAAGTCATTACCTGTAATATCGGCAGTAAATATTGCATTATTTTTGTTTGTTATATCTTTGTTTAATACTGTTCCGCCCCATTTTTCCAAGTTGCCTTCAGGATCATATAATTCATATCTTACATTGAAGTTTTCTTTTGATTTTAGACCTGTTGTTATATTTAATGTTCTTTCACTATATACTGTTTCACCTTTTGTTGATTTGTGTGAGTACTCAATATTTTTGAAAATATCATCTTTTCCTAATGTCTTTAGAGTATTTAAATATTGTATATAGCCGTTTTTACCTAAAGCAAATAATGGTGTTTTTTCATCTCTTCCATTCATATATGCAGAGATCTTATAATAGTATGTGCTATCTGGATTTAGGCCTGCGAAAGAAATATTTGTTAAATGTTCATAATCCGTTGATACTGATTTTACGAACACTAGTTCACCTTCTTCATCTTTAGTATAAATATCTATATAAAACATATATTTTCCATCTATTTTTACATAGTCTGTTTCTAAAGTGTCAGTGTCTATTGATAAGTTTATATTAATTATTGCTCCATTTATTAGCGGTGTTAATTTTGTATCAACTTTTGGAATGATACTGTTAAACTTAAATTTATTATTTGTTGTTTGTATTTCGGTTTTGTCTAATACTTTAGGGGCTATGAATATGTTATGACTCTTTAGTTTAATACCATTTGTTAAAACATCTATATCAGAATTTAGGGATACTTCACCATAATTTATGAAACTTTTATTTATGATATCTACAACATTAGTAGTAGATAAACTTGATTGTTTATGACTTTCAGTATATATAGTTGGTGTTATTCCAAATATTCCATTTGGTGTATCACTTATTATTGACTCTACTTTATTATTTGAATTTTTATATATGTAATAGTATTTTCCTTTGGTATTACCTATTTCTTGTAATATAAATCCTATATTACTTGCATTTTTATCATCTATTAGTCCACGAGAAGTAAAGTAATCTCCAAGTAATGATTTGCTACCAAAGCCTACATAACCTGTGTCATAGAAGGCCTCTAGTTTTACTGTTATATCTTTTCCTTTAAAGTCTTTTATATTAGCATAATCTATTTTTATGCATTTACTTGGTTCTTCTTCTGTACCACATTCTAATGGGGTTGTTATTACTTCCTCATATTTTAGTGAACCTGAAGTTAAGGTTACTAGATATGCTGAAACTCTATCTAAGAAATCATTATTATTTAATCTTAGGGTTAATTCATTATCAAATTCATCATATTTTAGTATGTAACTAAGTCCATATTTACTGGCATTATGGTAGCCATCAAAGTAGTATTTAAAGCTGATAGCACTTGATTTTTCTTTTTTATTTAGTGCTTTATTATAATATATATTATAGATGGTTTCATTAGTTAGATTTGATAGTGTAAAAGTTTCCATACTAGCGGTATTTGATATTTCAGTAGTATATTCTTCAGTGGAATCTTCTCCTACTGTGTAATGTATTAGATATTTATCTTCTTCTTTTACCAAGGCATTATCATAATCTACTACTATATACTTGTAGGTTATAGAGTTTGAAGTACTACTATCAATATACATTTTTATTTTTGGTTCTTCTTTAATACTTGTTATGGTTTCACTAGTTGGTTTTTTACTTGGATAATTAGTATCTATTTCTTTATCGTTATTTGTATCTAAACTTAAATCTATTGAGAAGGTATAGTTATTACCTCTTCTTAATTCTGTATCTACAGTGTTGTAATCTGTTCCATCTTTTAGGAAGAAATATATAGTATAATTTTCTTCTTCAGCGAAGTTTATGGTTTTCTTTTCTATTACTTTACCATCCATATTGGCATAGAAGTTTAACTCTTTGATTGGATTATCTCCTTGAAAATATGATTCTACTTTCTTCTTATCGAAGTTAGCGGTTACTTTATAACCTACTACGGTATTTGATGAAAGATTTTTGTTTATTCCTAATTCGTTAAAATCACCATATTCTCCAGATTGGGCTTGCTTTTTAGTTATTTCTTCAACAATTACTTCAGGAGAAGACACTTCATCTTCAAGTAGAAGTATTGCTGGTATTTCATATATAAATATGTTATCTTGAATTTTGAACTGATTTGTCTTATCAGCATCATAAGCATCTGCTACTTCTATAGTGTAATATCTATTTAATTTTCCACCTGATACTTCTCTTAGATTATTTATATCTGTTATACCAAACTGACTTGAATTAATATTGAATGATTTATTGTAATAATTTGATTTGATGTTGTTGTTTCCCTCAACAGGATAACTACCTAAAAGATTTTCTTTTTTAACTTCGCTTCCTTTATAAAGATTTATTTTGAAGGAGTCTAGTTTATCGATTATTGTACTACTTGGTTTGGTTACAGTTAATTTTGTATTTACTGATATTGGTAATTCGTTAGAATAGTTATTTAGAGTCCATTCTGACATAGTAAGGTTTTCTATACCGGCAGTAGTTATTATTGCAGATCCTAATGGTTTATTTACTTGTAATCCTTTGCCATTGTATAAATCATAATTCCCCCATACTTCAAACTTATAATCTTTATTTTCTGTTAATCCTGATACTCTTAAATCATAAGTTAATGTTTCTGGATCGAATGTAATGTTGTTTATATATTTACTTTCTTTGTCATTGGCTCCTTTATAAGTTATGTAAATATCACTTTTATCAGAAGGATCTCCTTGGTAGCAGCTTCTTCCCGGTATTGTGCAGCCTTCATCTTTTAATGTTAGTAATAAATGCATTGAGTTAAAGTCTACTTCTTTCTCTTCGAAAGTTACTGAAGGTAAACCAGCGATAATGAAGGGACTGCTTAATACTGAATCTATTTCATTTTCTTTATAATTATCATAGTATCTTACTGTTACTTTATAAACATAATTTTTGTTTGAGGCTAAATTGTTTTCACCTAATTTTAATATTTCATTTTTTAAATTTACTGTACTAAATGTGTATACTGGGGTTAAGGTATCTACATTTTCTTCAGTTATAGTATCTAAATCGTATATTTTATAAATATAATTTGAGATGCTTTCATCTTCATCTGTTGGCTTTTCCATTGATAGTTCAAATGTTTTGCTTTCTTCATTTGATTTTACATTTACTTCTCCAAGAGATGGTTTTGCTTTTAATGTTTTAACCGATGTGTTTATTGTGTATACCTTAGAGTAATTGGTATTTTTGAATAGTACTTCATCTAGAATTACTTTGTATGAAGTGTTTTTTGTTAGACCACTAAATGTAAATTCTTCATCTTCACCATTTATGAAGGTGTGGTTATTTATTATGTTATTCTCACTATCTTTTAGAGTTACTTTAGCGGATTTTATGTTTTCATCACTGCTAAAATCTACGGAATATGTAACTGAGCTTGTAGTTACCATTTCTCTTTTTAAACTTAATTCTAAGTTATCTGTTCTAAAGTTTCTTGATAAGTATTCATAGTTATCTGAATCTTTTATTGACATATAATAGTTAGTATTTGGTGATAGTGAGGTAACTGCTACTTCTTGAAGATCTGATGATGTTAGTAATATTTTTGTATATACTGTTTCAGCATTATCTACATCATATAATGTTAAAATTAAGTTTCCTTTTATTTGATTTGCTGTGTCAATAACTTGAATTGTGGCATTTAGACTGTTGATATCTAATAGTGCTTTTACTAAGTCTACTGATACTTCTTTTCTTATTTCAGTGGTGTTGTTATCTTTACCATCTGTGCCATTACCAGTATTATCACTAGGATTGTCGGTATTATTTCCTGGATTATTATTATTAGGGTTATTGTTATCATTAGGTGTATTGCTGTCTGTACCATCTCCTGAACCATTTCCATCTTTATTATCTTTTACTTTTGAGGTGTCTAAATTAATGTTTTCGTTACCATCGATAGTCATTTCATCAAGAGTTAGTTTTTCTTCTTCGTCATAGAAGACTTTTTTGCTACCTAATTCTATTTTTATTTTATCTCCAGCAAAGATTGTTGTTCCTTCGGTAGTGGTTTGATAACTTCCTTCATTGTTTTCTACTTTGACAATACCATCTTCAACAAATAATAGTTCAAAGTATTTTCCTTTTACTGGTTCTTCGTTACCCGCTAGTTTTATTCTTATATCGTTACCAATAACTATATATTTATTATCTGTTATTCTACCTAGTAGATTTCCAAATATTAAAGTTTTATCTGCTGTTTCTACTATATAACCGCCATTACTATATTTTAGGATTACTTTATCTGTAACATTATAGTATGGTACTAGTTTTTGATTAAAGTTATCTAAATCTAGAATTACTCCATTTTTCATAAATGATAATGATTCATCTAAATAGTGAATGAAGTTTTCTTTGCTAGTGGCTACTTCTTTGTTGTCTACATCTTTAAATGTATATTCATTAAATACATTTTCTTTATAGACTGTATTATCGTTAAAGTAATATTTGTCGCTTTTTGTGGCAGTACTATTTATAATATATCCTGCACTATAAAATTCTTTAGAGGATTTTCTTGTTAGAAAGATTACTCCTACTGTTAGAATTATTAAAGTTATTATACTTAAACTTAAGATTAGCCAAAAACTTTTATCTTTAATTCCGATTTTTTTCATATTTTATCACCATTACCTATCATATAAATTATAGCAAATGCGTACTTAAAAGTCAATTTTATTACTATAATTTGTAAAAGAAAAATATTGTTTTTAATGTTCACTCTAAGCTATTATCTTAGAGTGTCATTTATAGCCTATAGTCTATAAATGATATATCAACCATATCTATTATATATAAGAGAGTAATATATTATATATTAAAATAATAAAAAATAGAGAGTGTGCTCTCTAAAATACATATTTAGTTAAGAAATATATTGCTAAAATGGTAAGTGTACCTGCAAGTCCTATGTAGATACATAGCATTACTAGATTTTTATCTTCTTTTTTTGATTTGCTTTTCATATGTTTTACCTTCCTTATATTTAGATGATAACATAAAGAATTATTTTTTTCAATAAATTTTGTTTTATTTATTTACAAATTAAAAATATATGGTATAATATTGATTGTGTTTGATTGTTAACACATTGTTGGGGCGTTAGCTCAGTTGGTAGAGCAACTGACTCTTAATCAGTGGGTCTAGGGTTCGAATCCCTAACGCCCCACCATTTTTATTGTTTTAAAAAATACTTGCAAATATATTTCTTGTATGGTATAATTAAAAAGCAATGCAGATGGGCTTGTAGCTCAGGTGGTTAGAGCGCACGCCTGATAAGCGTGAGGTCGATGGTTCAAGTCCATTCAGGCCCACCATTTTGGCCAGTTGGTGAAGTGGCTTAACACACTGCCCTTTCACGGCAGCATTCATGGATTCGAATTCCATACTGGTCACCAATTTTAATAATAAAAAGCCTTGTGGCTTTTTTATTTTTTTATTAAGTTTGATATTAAAACTCCTAGTAACAAGAATATTATTCCTAATATTAATTCTACAATGGTGATTTTTTCTTTAAATACTTTTATTATTAAGAGTATTATACTTGATAATAATACTCCTAGTACAAAGGAATATAATTTATTTTCATGCTTCTTTAGAAGATAATCTATTATCTTTATTAGAGTAATGATACCTAGAAATACTCCTAATAGAAATGGTATTATTATTTTTATATTGGTTAATATTACAGATATAGAAGTAATATTACCTATGGAAGATAATATTATATTATATGTTCCTAGTATCATAAGAAGGGCTGAAGAAGATACTCCTGGTACTACTGTGCCTATGGCTTCAAGAAGACCTGAAATAAATAGTATTATAATATCCAAAATATTTCCTTTTAATATATAGTTACTATTTAAATTAGAAATTGATATTATAAAGAATATTATAAAACTAGTTCCCACAATTATATTATCTTGTTTTTTTACTTTTTTTATTATTTCTGGTAATCCACCTATTATTAATCCAATGAAAAATAACATAGTAATTTGATAGTATTTATCTAATAGTATGGTTATTATTTTACTAAATATAATTATAGATATTATTATTCCTATACCAAGTGGTAAGAGATATTTTAAACTTTCTTTTTTATTATGTTTAAAGTTATTTATATATTCTACTGATTTATCATATACTCCTAGTGTTATGGCAAGTACAGATCCTGATACTCCTGGTATTATTTTACCTATTCCGATTATGAATCCTTTTAGTAGATTTAACATTAGTGTATTTCTTTACATACTCCTTTATCTGGCTTATAGAAACAATGATTTTTGTATCTACCAGAAAGGGATTGATACCACCAAGTACTTTTACATGATGTTCCTTCTGGCGGAGCATAAAACCATAAGGCATTAGTTGCAGGATAGTAATATTCTCCGCGGATAACTCTTTCTGCTAGAGAAGATTCTAAAGCTGTGGGATTGCCATAGAATAAAGAACTTGAAGTTCCCGAGAAACCACCAGGACTTTGATAAACCATTTCGGATATACTTCTAATATCTTTAAATGTTAAGCAGTCTGCGAGTACTCTATTTATTCCGACGTTTCCTACCATTAACATGCCTAGATTACCTTCACCAACCGCTTCTGCACGCATTAATCTTGCTAGCAGTTCTTTTTCTTTTTCTGTATATTTAACAATCATATGTATCACCATTATATTATATTAAACCAAAAGAAAATAAGACTATTAAAGTCTTACTTTGTTAATAAACTTAATGCTTCTTGTAATTGATTATCTGTTTCTATACTTGGATTTTTATAATAATCTTCAGATAGTATTACTTCATTAGTTGGCTTTACCCCTATTTCATTTATGAAGTTACCATCAGGTGTTAACCATTTTTGAGTAGTATATTTTATCATACTTCCATCTAATAATTTTCTTGTTTGCTGAACAGTTCCTTTTCCATAACTGTTTTGTCCTACAACCATTCCCTTATAACTTTCTTTAATTGCGGAAGCTAATATTTCAGAGGCTGAGGCTGAAGAACCATTTATTAGAACTACTATATCATAAGTTCTTTTTTCTTTAGTGGTATCTTTTTTCTTTACTGTACCATTTTCATCTTGTAGTTGATAAATAACTTTACCTTTTTCTAAGAATAGATTACATATATCGGTTACTGAGGTTAGGTAACCACCGCTGTTATCGCGAACATCAATGATAAGACTATCTATATTTTCTTTTTCTAACTTTTCCAGTTTATTTTTGAATTGTTTATAAGAACTATTAGCAAATAGTGATATTTTTATATATCCTACTTTTTTATTGTTTTTTTCTATCACTTCACCAGATACATATGGTATATCTACTTTACTTAAATTTATTGTTACTTCTTTTTCTTCATTATCTCTTATTACTGTTAATACTACTTTATTTTTACCGCTGTTCTTTATGTAGCTTGATACATCGTTTCCAGTCTTTCCTTCAAGGCTTTCTCCATCCATCTTGGTAATTACATCGCCTACTTTTAGTCCTGAAGTATCTGCTGGAGAATTTTCAAATATTTCTATTACTACTATTTTGCCATCGTTATATGTAGCTACACTGCATCCTATTCCTTCATAACTTCCATTTATTGTTTCATCAAAGGCTTCAGTATCATTTGTATTTGTGTATGTTGTAAAGGTATCACCAACTGATGAAATCATTCCTTCTACTGCTCCATCGATGATAGTACTTTTATCTAAATCGCCATAGTAATTATCTACGATTGCATAGTATGTATCTATTACTTTATCTAAATCTCTAGTTACTTTAAAATAATTTTTACCAGTAAAAATACTAATTATTCCAAAGCACATTAAGAAACCTATACCTATAGAAAATATCATTACTATTACTACTTCTTTAACATTATATAAATCTTTATCTTTATTTTTTGATAATTTTATTTTATTTATTAAATTATTATCTTTTTTTATACCTTTTTTACTATCTTGTGTGTTCTTTTTAGTATTTGTATTTGTTTTTTCTTTGATATTTTTATTTGTTTTTGATATTTCTTTTTTCTCTTTTTTATTAATGTCATTCTTTTTTATAGTCATACTATCATCTCCATATTAATTTTATCACATTAGAGAAAAAAAATATATAATTATAAGAAAAAAATATAACTATTTTTGTTATACTTTTACTATTTCTTTTGGTCTTAATATTTTATACATTATATATGAAAATAATCCTGATAATATAAATATTGTACTTATGATAAGAAAATTACTTAGTATTATACTAGTTACTTTGCTTAAGTTTATATAATAAATTGTTGTTTTAATTAATACTTTTATGGCGACTGCTAATAAAGTTATTAATACTCCTGAAGATATTAATGTTATTCCTATTATTTTTAGTATTGATATTTTATCTTTTACTAATATAAATAATAGTACCATTAATAATATTATTAATAAATATACTATATACATAATTAATCTCCTTTTAGAGATACTTCTATATCATAAAGAAAATCTGAAATATCTTGTTTATGTCTATCTGAAGATATTATTACTTTATTTTTTAATTCTTCGCTTATATTAGGAGTAGAATTTATACCTTCAATTATCATATTATACATTTCATCATTACTATATTTTGCTTCCTTATTATTTCTTAGACTATATTTTACTATAGAGTCTAGTACTAATTTTAATTTATTATTTAATGGTTCTGAATTCATTAATATATTCATTTCTTCTTCAGTTACATTTAATTCATTTTTTACTTGGTAATAGGTATTATTATAAGTACCATTATCATTAGTTAATAAGTCTTTGATATCTATATTATTTATTATTTTATCTGTTCCATTTTCATTTGTTACATTTATTATTACTGCATATGTACCCGCAATTGTACATAAGGCTGTTAATACCACTATTATTAGACTTATTAGTATTATATTATTTTTCTTCATATATTTCACCATTAGTATTATTAACAAATAATAGAAAAAGATACATATATTAGTATGTATCTTAATATTAGGCTATTACTGTTCCGCCATTAGCATCATAATCTATTGTATATGTTTGTACTTCTTAATTTGTACTTGTGTATATTGATTGTCCATCTATTATTATTTTAGAATTAAATGTTTTACCTATTTGAGTGTTTTTGGTATCACTGCTTAACCATACTCTAAGAGTTATATCTATTGTTTCTCCCGCAGGTAATATGATATCTTTTTTTATGATACTATCTGTTAATGATGATAAAGTTTTTACTCCTTCATCATCTATTTTTATTTTTATATATTCCGGTGAAAATGTATTATCACTAGTGGATAATAATTTTACATTAAATTTATAGTCGACATTACCATTATTTCTTATTGTAAATACATATGGTTCTATCTGCCCTCCTTCAGTATCACTCATTGGTAATGTATTTGATAGTGATATATTATTTGATTTAGATACTGCTTCAATTGATAATAATCCTGTTTGATATTCTGTTGGATTTTTAGCATAATTGTCTTTATTAAAATATGATTGTGTAGTAGTTGTTATTGCCACTATTACAAGTATTATTGAAAAAACAATTGCACTTATCTTTATGATATTTTTCTTTTTCATAATATACCACCTTTCCTATTATTCTATATATACTCTTACTGTTCCTATGAATGCTGAATTCATATTTTCATTGTTTGTTTGTTCATAATCTATCCACATACCTATATCTATATCTGTAGTGCTTAATTCATTTAATTTTCCTTCATATAGTAAGTAGGTATTGTTGTTAAATTCATATCCTTCTTTTCCTTTTAAATTATTACTTAAAAGATTATTTTTATTCATTTTGCCATTATTGTAGATACTAAATCTTAAACATTCTTCTGGTAATTTTTTTAAATTATATTTTTCATAGTTACTTGTTTCTTCAAGTACTATGATATAATTTATTTCTTTTTGATTAGTATTATTAAGAGTTATCTTTTTTATATCTATTAAATCTTTGATATTAACTTCTTCTTTGTTTTGATATACTATTTCAAATATATAGCCATCATACCTAATATGTTCACTCTTTTCAACTATTATGCTTAAGTCATCTTTTATTACTTCAGCATAATCATTTTCATAATATATTATTTTTATATTATCTTGTTTGGTATCCACTTCTTTTTTTACTTTATATGGTTTATTATCAACAATTAATGTATTATTTTCTTTTATTATGTTTTTTGAATAATATATTTTACCATTTTCTTCTTTTTTCTTTATTGATACTAAACTTAAATTAGTATAGAATTCATCGTTTGTACTTGTCATATCACCATTTCTTACAAGGATGGTTTCATCTTGATATGTTACTTCAGTGCTTCCATCTGATAAGTATAATATATTCATACCTAAAGCATTTTGTTTTATTTCTCCAGTTAAACTTTTTCTTACTGCATTTGAATTTAATACACCTTCTTCATCTACTGCATAATTATTATTAACAGGATATACTCGTAAGTATGTGCCGTCATTATATTTTATTAGAATTGTTTTATCTGAATAAAATATTACTTTACCGTAATTAAATGGTTCTTCATTAATTTTTATAACTACACCTTCATTATTACTATTTTGAACACTATTAGTAAATAGTTTATCGGCATATTCTGGAGTTATTGGTGTTCCATCTAATATTGATTCATCACTTGAAGTAAATTTTACTATTACTCCATTTGATTCATATGTTAAAATTGATGAATCTTTTATATTTTTCATAATAAGTGAAAATGCTATTATAAATACTGATAGTGAAAAAAGAAGAGATATTGTTAGTATTAACTTTCCATTTCTTATTAGAAATAATATAAATGGTGAGCGATATTTTCTTTCTTCTTCTACTGTAACATTTTGTTTATCTATTTCTTTGACATGAAATCTATTGGTTTTTGGCATAACTTATCACCTTCTTACAACGGTAGATTTACTTTTCTTTTTAGTGGCTATTCTCTTACATAATTTTACTATATCATAAGATAATATTGCTAAACATGGTATTAGGACTATTATTATTAATCCTCCTTTTGAAGCTAATAGTGCTTGTACGTAACCTAGTTTTGGTATTTTATAGATTACTTCTCCTATTACATTTTGCTCTTGTGCTAAAACAAAATCTTCAACATTATTATTATCTCCCTTAGTTTGAAATTCACGTTTACCAGTATTTGAATTAGTAAATACTTGTTTTATTCTATGAGTTACTATTATATTTGAAAGTCTTGGATCGGATGATACAAATGTTATAATATCACCTGCTTGTAATTCTTTAGCATCTCTCTTCTTTGTTATTACTACATCATTAGGCATTATTTCTGGTATCATTGAACCTGTTAATACTACATAAGCATTATATTTAGGTGGAGTATTATCTCCTTTAGCTGCACGAATTTTAATGTCTGCAATATAAACTAATAGTGTTAATCCAATTAATAATAACCATATAAAAATAGCATATGATATAACACTGGAAATGAATTTTAATGGTTTTATTTTTTCTTTTACTATTTTAACATTGTAATGTCTTACTCCAAAATAATTTTTATTTTCTACATTGTTATAATCCATACTAACGCTCCCTATTTCTATTCTATAGTAATTATACATTAAAATTTGTAATATTACAATAAAATTTGAATAAAAAATTGACAAAGAAACATTTGTTTGATAAAATTATATATGTATTTGGGGCTGTCTTTGGCTTCGACGAAAATATTTGGGTTTAATTAGCAAGACGAGTATCTCTTACGTTACAAGAGTGAAATTAAATATAACTGGAAACAGCTATACAAACGCTGTTGCTTATGCCTAACCTATAGGTAGCGACAGGTTCTACTAATTCTTTGTCTGTGAGAATTAGATAGGACTTATAAAGCAGACTATATTATGATTTTTGTTTAGACTTCATAACGAATAAACATAAACTAGTAAGCAATTATGATTGTAAGTTATCTACTTGCTTATGAATTTTAATAACTTACTAATCTTGTAGAAGGTTAAGCTGCTGTATTTGCGGACAGGGGTTCGATTCCCCTCAGCTCCACCATAGTAGAATTAAGCGAACTTTTTCGTGATAATATAAAAACTACTCTCATTTCAATTTGAGAGTAGTTTTATTTTGACAATTTAGTAACACACAACGCTATTGGCAAAGCCAATAACGTTGTGCAAAGGAAAATCCCTTTTGAAACCCTTTTAAACATAATTTTAGCAAGGCATAAAGCCAAGCAAAAAATTATGTTTTTATTTTCAAAACTTCGTAATGAAAATAAATTTATAAAAATCTATCGCTACTTACAAAATTACTTCGTAATTTCATAATGTAATATACTATTTAAAAAAAGTTGGATACACTTTAGGAATCTTTACAGTAGATTTGTTGCCATTATCTTTTACACAATTAACTTTATAAATTTTTTTGTTACTGTCTTTAAAATTTTTTTCTAATATTTTAGAAATATAAACTGGTTTACCATACATAACTGTACCAAAAGTTGTTTTAAGCTCATTGCTTTTATATAATTCAAAAAGTGCTTTTACAGTTTCATCATCTTGGGCTATACCACTTGCCTCTATTTCTGCATCTATTTTATTTTCTGTAAAAATTGCAGATGGTCCAGCTAATAATGTGGTGAAAGATTTAGGAAACATACTACCTCTTAAATTTGGTGCTATCATCATGTAATATAAATCGTCTTTATCTTCAATCAAAACTGACATAGATGACTTGTTGATTACTCCAAATCTTCTTATAAAATATACACAAAGTAAAATAGTTATTACCCATATTATTAGTGCTAGTATAAATTTTATAGTCCCAGCACCAAGTAAAATTGCTGGTGTAATACCGCCAATAATTCCAATCAAGATTGCTATTAAAAATTCAGTGCTTCCTCCAACGCCATTTTTAATGGCATATTCATCATTATATTTGTGAATCTTCATACTTTTTTGCCTCCCTCCTATCATCAATTTTACCATAAATTTGATAAAATTAATCAAATTTATGTAATTTTTTAGAAAAATGTGATATATTTATATCAGTTAGTAGTTATTACTACCTACAAATTTATGCCTAGTGGTTGTTATACTTCCACCAAAAGGGCACCATAGTAGAATTAAGCGAACTTTTTCGTGATAATATAAAAACTACTCTCATTAAAATGAGAGTAGTTTTATTTTGATTTTTGTTTTGCATTTTCTTCAAATTCTTCAATTATTTTTCTATCACTTTTTTGATTTGATATATCTACTCCTATTGGTAATTGCCACATACCTGAAGGTACTAATATTTTATAGAATGTTGTGTCACTACAATTTGTTTTTATACCTGATATTATTTGTTTATTTTTTTCTTCTAATATAGTATTGTATTTTGCCACTCTTACTGTTTCTTCTTGTAATTTTCTTATTTTTCTATAGCAGTTATCTAATTCTTGTCTTAGTATTGTTTCTTCGATAGTATATTTTGTCGTTTGCCCATAACTAAGACTACTATCCAATTCTTCTAGTAGTGCACTTGGTGATATTCTTTGATCAGAATATTTATTTATTCTTGCTATTTTTTCACTTTGTGATAAAGGAATTAGTGTTTGTGATTGTGTATTATTTACTGAATTTTCTAAATAACTAGTCAATACTCCAGAAATAACTGGTTTTACCATACTGTCTTCTTTAAAATATTCATTTAAATCATGTTTTCCACTTCCATTATATACATAAATTACATTATTAGTATTTGGGTAGGTTCCATATATGCTTTTGACACTTCTTTTCTGCATCTCTTTTTTATATGTTTCTGTTACATCATTTGATATTTCCGAATCGTTGGCATCTATAAATGCTATAGTATTTGCTTTTAAACTGCTTGTATCTACCATTGTTCCTAACGCTGTTAAAGATATTTGTGATACTATATCATCTACATCCTTCTCAGAAAAGCCATTACTTATTAGTTTTTGAATAATTCTTTCTTCTATTTTACAGTAAGTATATGTTCCGTCACAGTATGTCATAAAATTGATTTTTCTTGCTTGCTTTTTTATTTCCTCTATTGCTCTGGTGCCATTATCAATAAGAAATGGGTATAAAAATTTATCTACTATTTCTTCATAATTTTTTTTGTTGCCATCTTCACTTACATATCTTAGTCCAAGAAAATCTAATGGCATTTCATCTATTTTAAATCTTGCTCCTTTATCTTTGCTAGTATATACTCTTGATGCAATAATACCCTCTCTGATGGTTCCATAGATAGAATTATCATGATTATCTTGAGCTGATAAACATAACAAAAATGGTTTATTTAATTCAGATATACTATTAATTTGAACTATTCCAGAAGGATTATCTGAACTTTTTTCAACTTTTTTATATATTGATAACATACAATTACCTCTCTATCTTTAATATTATTATAACATTTATAGTCTGATATGTAAATCAAACTTGTAATAATTAGTTTTATTTAGCATATTTTTTATTATGAGAACAATAATACATGATTTAGAGGATACCTCTTTTTTGAAGTTAAATGATACTGATGTTTTAGTTAGTGATGCTGAAAAAAGCTGTATAGGATGTTTTTCTTGCTGGGTTAGAAAACCACTGGAATGTGTACATAAGGATAATATTACTTATAATGGTAAAAAAATTTTAGAAAGTGATGAACTTATTATTATTAGTAAATTTACTTATGGTACTTATAGTAGTAAAGTTAAAAAGATTATTGAAAGAAGCATATCATTTGTTGAACCTTTCTTTACTATTAGAAATGGTGAGATACATCATAAAGTTAGAATAGATAAAAAAATCAATTTTAAAGTTTATTTTTATGGTGAAAATATTACTGAAGAAGATAAAAAAATTGCCACTAGGTTTGTAGAGGCTAATATGAATAATTTGAATACTAATTATCCAGAAATTTATTTTTATAATGATTATAAGGAGATAAATATATGAAATTATATGTAAATGGTAGTCCAAAATTAGAAAATGGTAATTCTAATTATTTTCTAAATAAAATTAAAGACAAGGAAAAGATTAAATGTGTATATAGGGATAGATTTAGCGATATTTTAAAAGACATTAAAAAGGTGGATACTATTATTTTATGTTTTCCTTTATATGTTGATGGACCTACATGCAAAATAATTGAATTTATGGAATATATTCTAAGTAACAAGATTGATATTAGTAATAAAAAAATTTATACAATTATTAACTGTGGTTTTTGGGAGGCTAAACATAATAGAACTGCTTCATTAATTATAGAAAACTTTGCCAAGAAAAATAAAGCAAAATATATGGGCTCTTTTAATATTGGAGCTGGAGAGATTGTTGGTAAGTGTGAAAAGTTTTGGTTATATAAATTGATTTCTATACCTTTTTTGATTAAAATTAAGAAGTTCAAAGAATGTATAGATAATGGTAATGAAATTATATTAGAGACTACAATTAGACCAATGACTAAGAGACTATATGTTTTTATGGCTAATATTAACTGGAAAAGACAAATGATTAGAAATGGCTGCTATAAGTAAATAGAAAAGAAGAGAAGACTATATTTTTAGGTTTTCTCTTCATTTGTAAATAAACTTTTTATATTTTTTGATGGCATTAAGACATAGACATCTTTGTCTATTTTAACATCATATTCACCACTTAAATCATCAAATGATTCGCCATCTATGCATAGTGGTTTTTTTATTGGTGTATTAAATTTGAACTTGAAGTTGTCTGTTTTATAAAAATAAAATCCCGGTATTTTACTGGCATCATATTTAGCAAAGAAATACAATGTCTTTACTACATCTTTTAATTTAGTGATGTTACACATTAAAACTTCAAACTGATTGTCATTTAATTTAATATCTTTATAAAAATTATTAATACCCGCTACTCTATTAGCATTTGTTATAATGGCAAATGAGAATAGTCCACGATATTCTTCACCATTTATCTCATAACTTATATCATATAGTTTTACTTTTCTAAAGAAATCTTTAGCACCCTCTTTTATGTAAGCTAAATGTCCCAGTCTCTTTTTTAATTCTCTTGGAGTTTCATATGGGATATTCATAAACTTACCAAAACCGGCAGTATATACTAATGGTTTGCCATTTATTGTACATACATCTATTCTTTTTATCTCACCATTTAAAGCTAATTTTAAATTGGATACTATGTCTTTACCATATCCCCACATAGCTCCAATATCATTAGTTGTTCCTGATGGAAGATGGCATAGGGTTAGTCTTTTCTTTCTAGCAAAGTTACCAGTCATAACTTCATTGAATGTTCCGTCTCCACCTATTGAAATAAGTAAATCTACATAAGGAATTTTTTTTACTAGCATAGTAGCATGACCTTTCCTTTTTGTTTCCATTATTTCTACTTCATAATTATAATCATTTAATACTTCTTTTAATTTTGGTAATGTTTTTTCTTTATTATATTTTCCTGAATTAGGATTATATATTATTATGCTTTTTTTCAATTTTATCACCTACTTACATTTTATCATATGACATAGAAAAAAGGAATATTATTTTTATTCCTTTAGTTATTTTGATTCTTTAGTTTTAGCTTCTTTCTCTACTTTTTTATTTAAAGAAATATTATAATGCTTTCTAACTAACTCTTCTATTTCGTTTTCAATTTTTGAATTTTCTTTTAGATATATTTTAGCATTTTCTTTTCCTTGACCAATTTTGTCTCCTTTGTAGGCATACCAAGCACCACTTTTTTCAACAATACCAGCATCAGAGGCTAAATCTAATAATTCTCCTTCTTTTGATACACCTTCACCATACATTATATCAACTGTAGCTGTTTTGAATGGTGGAGCTACTTTATTTTTTACTACTTTAATATTAGTTTTATTTCCTACTACATCAGAGCCTACTTTTAATTGTTCTCCTCTTCTTATATCAAGTCTAACTGAAGAATAGTATTTTAATGCTTTACCACCTGGTGTGGTTTCGGGATTACCAAATAGTACTCCTACTTTTTCTCTTAGCTGATTAATAAATATTACAATTGTTTTTGTTTTGTTAATTGAACCGGATAATTTTCTTAATGCTTGGCTCATTAATCTTGCTTGTAATCCAACATGTGAATCACCCATTTCTCCATCTATTTCTGCTTGTGGTACAAGGGCCGCTACTGAGTCTATTACTATTATTGAAACAGCTTCACTCTTTACTAGAGCATCACAAATTTCTAAAGCTTGCTCTCCTGTATCTGGCTGGGATAATAATAATTCATCAGTATTTACTCCTAAATTGTGGGCATATACTGGATCTAGTGAATGCTCAGCATCTATAAATGCTGCTCTTCCTCCTTGCTTTTGTACTTCAGCAATTGCATGTAATGCGAATGTTGTCTTACCTGAAGATTCAGGCCCATATATTTCAATTATTCTTCCCTTAGGATATCCTCCTACTCCTAGGGCTATATCTAAACTTAATGAACCACTAGGACATACTTCTACTTCTTTATGTTCCTGCTCTCCTAGTTTCATAATTGCCCCTTTTCCAAATTGCTTTTCTATGTCTGCTAATACTTGTTCTAATGCAGAATCCTTTTCAACTGTCTTTGCCATAATTCCTCTCTTTCCTACACTTTCCTTAATTACAAAACAATTATATAATATATTTTTTTGGTTGTCAATACATTTTAGTACATTTGTTCGTGTTTTTTTGTGTTTTTTTAAAAACAATACCAATTAACATATAAATATCTATTTGTGGCTTATATATAATAGATGCACTGGCATACTATTTTTAGACTTTTAATAAAGACTAAAAATAGCACTGAAAGACCTTAGGCTGGAAGTGAGCAAAAAAATAAATAATACCTAAGTATTATCTATCTTTTAAATATGGTTTAGCCATTATATAATATTTTATTCCTGATATTACAGATAGTATAGCCGCTACTGCTAATAGGAAGTCTGATACCCTAAGTGGTATTAATTCAAATGGTAAATTATAGAATAGTGTTAAAACTATACCTACCATCAATGTTGCTGTCTTTACTTTGGCAATTCCAATAGCTGCTACAGCAGCACCTTTGTTACCTACTACCATTTTTATAGAATCTACTATGATATCACGCATAACTATTACTACTGCTATTATAGTGGATACCTTACCATTACAAGCAAGAATTATTAATACTGAATTAGTAAGTAATTTGTCACTAATAGCATCTATCATCTTACCAAAGTCAGTTACCATATTATATTTTCTAGCCACATGTCCATCTAAGAAATCAGTAAATGAGGCTATTAAAAATAGTACTCCTACTAGTATATATTTTAAGTCTATAACAATATTTCCTTTTAGTATATATGTTGGAAATTCTAAACCAACTTGGTCAAAAGGAAATAGCATTATTGTTATAATTATCAATGACATTATAATTCTACTCATTGTTATTTTATTTGCTTTATTCATTTTATCTCCTTATACTATATGTAATGTTTTTATCACTAAAGTCATTGCCTTTATAGTTACTTACTAAAATGTATCCTACTATAATTAGAACCACTAGGGCTATTAAACCAATTATTATTTTTGGTACTCCTAGTTTTTTCTTAGAACTCTTTGTATATGGTGATACTTTTTCATTTGAGACTACTTCACTTTTTTCTTTTTTAGCCTCTTTTATCATATCTACTGGTATCTTTGATGTTTCGTCAAATAAGTATTCATTAAATTCATCTAACATTTTATCACTATCTAAACCCAAATATTTGGCATAGTCTCTAATAAAATACTTTAGGTAGAATATGTCTTTGAAGTCATCTTTTCTTCCTTCTTCAATACTTTCTATTTGTGAAGGTCTTAGTTTTAAGTCCTCTGCTACTTCATCAATAGACAAACCATTTTGTATTCTTTTTTCTTTTAATTTCAGTCCAATGTTTTTCATACTTCTCCTTAATAATAATAAATCTTATAAGCCATGTTCTGTACCTATTGCTAGGCGGTAAATATTTATCTATGACATAATGTCATTCTTCTTTGGATTCTTATTTTCCTCGGAAGATTCCCCTACCATATTTTGGGTTTCTCGCTTGCGGGGTTTACCTCGTTTCATTCTACGAATTTCTTCATAGACTCGTTTCTGTGGCACTTTATATCCATTTTATCATAGTTTCCCTTAGATAAAACGAACGCCGTCAGTTACCTGCCTTAGGTTATTTTTTCCCTAAGCACAAACACTACTATCATCACAGATAGTGCGAGCATGGACTTTCCTCTACATAATTATATGCAGCATTTACCTAGATAAATTATTGTTCTGATTTTCCTAAAATTATCTTCTCTAACTGAGATATTCTTCTTAATAAATCAACATTTGTTATTTCTTTTTCGCCAATTCTAGCAGCTTCAATACTTGATCTTAAATTTCTTGCTTCATTTTTTAGATTTTGGTTTTCAAGAGCTAGAGCTCTTTTTTCTTTTTCTAGGTTTCTTATAATATTATTATATTCATTATAATCTTTAATAATAATATCTAAAAATTTATCTACTTCTTGCGGTCTATATCCTCTGGCATCTATTTTGAATTCCTTCTCTAAAATATCTTGCATAGTTAAAGTAATTCTATCATTCATTTAAACCACCTCTATAATAAAATTATCTCAAAAAAAATATTATTTGTCAATTAAAAAGAAGTTCTTTTTAACTAGTTATAATTCTACCACAAATATGTAATAATGTCAAAAAAATATGGTAGAAAAATTTTACCAATTATTATGTAAAGATAAGTACCATGGTTTATAGGTACTTATCTATTATTTCTAATAATTTATCTTTATTTATTGGTTTTAAAAGGTACCCTGCAAAACCATATTTTAGGTATTCTTCGTTATATTCGTATTCGTTATTTCTGGTTAGTAATATGACTTTGGTATTGAAATCTCTGATATCTTTAAATTTTTTCATAACTGTCTTTCCATCTAGTGGATCCATTACTTCATCTAATAGAATTAAGTCATATTTTTCTTTACTTCTAATTTTATCTAGGGCTTCTTTACCTAAACCTACATAATCTAATTCTATATTGGTATCTTTAAGTAATTTACTTATTATCTTATTAGTAGAAATATTATCATCTACAAGTAGGATTCTTTTTTTATCATAGGTATTTTCATATTTGGTTAGTTTTTCATCATATTGTTCTCCTAGTTTCTGGTCTAGAACTATTTTCATTGTAGTACCTTCATTATAATTACTACTGGCAATTATAGTACCTCCCATTAAAGTAATTAGTTTTTTAGCAGTATATAAATTATTCTTAATATTACTTCCATCTATTTCTTCCCTATTTTTATAAAAGATGGTATCTAATTTATCAGGAGATATACCAATACCGGAATCCTCTATGGTTATTATTAGTCTTACTATATTATTTTTTATAATGGTACTTACATTTAACTCTACATAACCATTACTTGTATATTTAACACTATTATCTAGAATACTAGTTAGTACATTTTTAAGTCCGAGACTATCACCATATAGATACTCTGGTAAAGTACTATCAATATCACTTCTGAAAGTTAGATTTTTTTCTTTGCATTTATCATTATATAGTGTTACTAATCTTCTTAGTAATAGTTTTATATTATACTTTTCATCATATACTTTGATATTTGCATTATCTATACTAGATACATCTAATATTTCATTAGTCATTGTTGTAAATCTAGCGGTATTTTCTTTGATACCTCTTAAGCATTCACTCATATAGTCTTTGTCTATTTTTTTACTATCTAATTCAAGTATAGCATTATTGGCATCATTATTTATATCTTTAGTAATTGCTCTTATATCGTTAGTCATATTATATAAAAACATTGTTTTATCTTCATTAGCGTTATCGGCAATTTCTTTGGCTTTATGATATTCCTCAATCATTTTTACATCAGGGTTTTCAATGGTAAAGTACATTATGAATGTTATAAAGGAATGAACCGCTGTTGCAAGTAATAAACCAGGATTCATATATTGAATGTATGAGCAAAGACTACCTAGAGTAACAAGAATAATTACTGGTATAAATCTTTTATCTTTCCATTCTTTAGCATTCCAAAGTAAGCAAAATACTCCTATCAAAGAATATACAATAGCGGATATATATACTACATTAACACTTGGACCATATGTATATGCTATTTTTCCGGAATAGTAGAAATTAATTGGAAGTAATGCAGAAGCAAGAGATAAAGCTATTCCAAAACTTATTAGTAATGTTTTTGTACTACTAGAATAACGTTCTTTGTTTTTCATTTTTAGGGCTACTAGAAAAACATAGGTACAAAGTAAACAATTCCATAATATAATAAATATACAATATATTTTTGCTACTGAATAGCTAATTTTTGGTATTGCTTGATATAATGGGCCAACAATATCCAAAATTATTTCAGTTAAAAGTTCTATAAATGTTACAATAACTAAAATTGAATAAATTTTATTTTCTCTACTTTTAAATACTTTTTTCTTAAAATAAACTAATAACAATAATCCTAAGTAGAAAAGTGCTTCTATTGAAAAGAAAATACCAGTATACATAAGACCAACTCCTTATTTTATCTATAATAAGTATACAAAAGTTTTTACTTTTTTACAATAGAAAAAGAAGAAAAATTATTTTAATTCTTTCTTCTTTATTTTGGTATTAGCTTCTTCTTTAGCCGTTTCTTCAAGTAAAGCATAGTTTACTTTGTCTGCTTTAGTTAATGGTAATTTATCTAAAAATTCTATACTTTCTGGAACTTCAAATGGTTTTAATTGAATAGTCTCTCCTGTTACACTATTATATATTGGTTTATAGCATTCATTCATAATATAATCACTTATCTCTTTAGTAGGCATTATACCATCTTTTAGTACTATATAGGCTTTATTTGTAAATAGTAAATCTTTGTCAGGTTTTGGTACAACACAGCAAGCTTCTACTACATCAATTAATGATATAACATTTTGAATATGTCCTAAGTATACTTTATTTAAATCAGATCTTATGTAATATCTAGAACTTCTTCCTGTTAGTGTAAAATATCCATTTTCATCTAAAATGCCCATATTACCTGTTTTATAGTATTCTCTACCTTTATATTTGAACCTTGTTTCTTTTGTTTTTTCTTCATCATTATAGTAGCATTTAAATACATGCTTACCAGACTGGCATAACATTCCTTCTTTTCCATAATCTAATTCTTCCATCGTATTAGGATCCACTATAATTGATTTTGGACCTACAAGTACTCTACCAACTGTCTCTGGTCTAATTTTTAAGCCAACCGCATTGGTATTCGCACCACAAGTTTCGGCATTTCCCGAACCATTACATATTGTAGTATTGGCATTGTGATTTTTAAAGAATTCTACTCCTTCAGCATTTTGTGTTGGAGTTAAAAAATCACCACCCGATATAAAGGTATGAACTGATGATAAATCATCTTTTGGTAATGAATTTCTTTTTATTAGTTCTAGAAGTGCTGGACTACCAAAAATATAATTTGGATTTTTTGATAAATAATATCTAATATTATCTTTAGTTAAGCTTGGAGCAAGTATTCCTGTTCTACCACATAATAGGCTCATTACTGTAGATGTATCTAGACCGTAAGGATAAGAAAATGGTACACATACTAAGCATTTTTCTCCTGGTATAATTTTTATTCTTCCAGTATTCTTCATATAGATTCCTGAAGCTAGAATGTTTTCATTTGTTAAAACAACACTTTTAGGATTGCCAGTTGAACCACTGGTAAATAGTATTTGAGCATCATTTTTACCGCTATAAAGTGTATAAATAGGTTTTTTGTAATAACTTGATACTTTACCTATATCACTAAATGTTAAAAAATTATTATATCCATTAGCATTAGTAATTATATTTCTGTAATTCTTGGTATTTATTTCATCATGTTTTAATGTAAGAATATTTTTTACTCTACTACCGGCAGTAATCTTCCTATTATATTCTTCATCTTTATCGTAGTTTATAAATAGTGTTGATTCAAACTCATTTAAATATCCTAATATTTCTTCAATTGATGACATTGAATTAATAAATGTAGTTATGGCTCCTATTCGATTGGCTGCAAGAAATGTTATTACCCCTTGATAGTAATTAGGCATTGATACAGATATTATATCTCCTTTTTTTATTCCTAATTCCTTTAAAGCTTTAGACATAGTTATTGAGTCATTTATCATCTCATCATAGCTTACCGTTAAATCTAAACAATCAATTGCTTCGACATTTCTATAAAATCTACTAAGTAAACTAATGGCATTATAGATACTTAGATTCGGTATAATAGGATGTTTTTCTAAAAAACTATAACTATTATTTATTGGCTCACTTCCTATTTTTTCTTTCATATAATCACGCTTCCTTTTTTCACGGCAATATTATATAATAAATTTATTAAAATGTAAAGAAAAAGACAATTTTAATTGTCTTTAAATGATTTTATTTAATTAGTTTATTCTAATAACCTCTTGCAATCTTAACATCTTTCTTATTATTTTCATAAATATTGTTAGTTATAAACCGTGTTAAATTATCTAGTAATGCTAGGTTTCCTCTAGCAGTAGATAAGGCTTCGCTTGGTATTTTTGATACATCAGATTTATCAAGAAGTTTTTTCATTATGCTTTTTTCTTCATAGTTTAAATTAATTATACTATATAGTGCATTTTTATATGAATCTGGTAAATCTTTAGTTAGTGCATCTATTATTTTTGTTGGTAATGAAACAAGTCCAAGGTAACTTCTTGAATTATTATCATTAGTAAATCCTGATAAATCACTATTTATAACAAATAACTTTATGGCATACTCAGCCTGATTGATATTTGGATATTTTTCTTTAGTAGCAATTACTGCATCAATCAAAGCATTATAACTCATTTCAGTAAGCAAAGCATCTAACTTTTCAGGAGTGAATGATGACATTACTTGTCTAATGTTATCTCTTCTGGTGAAATGTTCTAATCTTCCATCAGAAATATACTGAATCATAATGTTATGAATATCAGATGTACTATAATACTTTGATAAACCACTTAAAACATATTTGATTTTATCCTTATCATCCTTCTTAATAGTACTAGTACTACTTACATTCTTACCTTTTTCTTCTTCAAAGATTTCTTCTAAGGTAATTGTACCATCTAGATTCTTTGAAATAATATCAAAGATCATTAAAATATCTTTATACTTTCGTTCTGTATCTATTTGATATAATTGCATAGCTTCTTTTTTATATGGACCTTTTAATTTTTTAATAGTATCATTAACATATTTATATAGTCCATCAATATTTGCACTATCCATCTTATTTCTAAATCTACAATCTCTTAGGTAATTGGTAATCATATTACAAACAGTACCATTATATGATAAACTACCATCCCTAGTTATACTTGCCTTACCACTAGAAAATACAAATGGGTTGGGTTTAATACTACTTTTATAGCCGAGACCATTTACAAAATCTATTACTTTTTTTGCTTCTTCACCATTTGCTACTCTGACTACTAAAACATCATTGCGCATATTTTTGGCTACTTTAGTTTGTGTAAGAACATTTTCTTTTTGAATATATTCAATTACTTTTCTTGTAACATCATATAAGTTTTCAGCATCTACTGAAATATATAGTTTTATTGCATCATATAACTTATTATAATAATCGGTATCACCATAATTTTTTCTATTTTCATAAAACCAGAAATAACCACCAGAACTAAATTTAGAACCAAATTTTTTGGCTAAACTCTGCTGAACATTGAGTAGTAAACCATTATTACCAATTCTTTTTCTTATACCATTTTCTTCATAAAAGTGGGAAAGTTCATTATAGATAGTATCGTCATTTATTTCTAAACTAGGATAAGCTAGATAAATATCTCTAATGTAATTAAGAAATAATTCCTGCTCACTTCTCTTGTTCATTTTTAGTTTCCTCTTTTACTTCCTTTATGGTTTTAGTAAGATCTATTGTATCATCTAGATATATTTTTATATTGTTGTCTTCAATTTCTTCTTTAGGTAATTTTAGTGCTATTTTGATTTTTTCACCATTTATTTCTATTTCTTTTTCCTTCATATATTACTCCTCGCTTATCTTTTTGTAATAGTTATATCTATCTATAGCCCACTGTTTTTGTTCCTCTAATAATAGTCTAGCGCGTTCTTTATCTTTTCTTACTAGACTAGCAAATCTATTTTCAGTCATTAAATAATCTTCATACTTATCAAATTCTGGTTCTTTAGAATCTAGGCTAAATTTCTTTGTATCTGGATTATATCTAAATGTTAAGAAGTATCCACATTTAGTGGCAAGATAACCATTTGACTGAGAATGCTGCATGCCTGTCTTAATGCCATGCTCAATACATGGAGAGTATGCTATTATTAATGATGGTCCATTATGAAGGCTTGCTTCTTTGATAGCTTTTAGATACTGTTCTTTGTTATAACCTATATTTACTGAAGCTACATATACATGAGGATAGCACATTGCTATTCTAGCTAAGTCTTTCTTATAATTATCTTTACCATTTGAGGTAAATGATGCTACTGATCCGATATTTGATGATTTTGATGATTGCCCTCCGGTATTTGAATATACTTCGGTATCAAGTACTAGAATATTTATATTGTCTTTCTTTGATAATACATGATCTAGACCACCATAACCAATATCATAGGCAAAGCCATCTCCTCCTAGAACCCATAACTGTTTAGGTAAAATATAATCTTTCATATCATTTAAATATGGATGTTTTTTATAATCAATGTTTTCTTTTACTTCTTTACAGATATCATAATTATCCATATTTTCTATCCATTTCTTGAATAGTTTATTTCTTGGATATTCTTTCATATATTTTTTGATTTTGTCTCTTTTTATATTTATACCCTGAAGAATACCATAACCATATTCAGTATTATCTTCAAATAGTGAACTGGCCCAAGGTATACTATATGGCATACTTGGAACTGATCCCGAATATATTGATGAACAACCTGTAGCATTGGCTATCATTAGATTATCATTAAATACTCTAGTTAAATTTGTTATATATGGTGTTTCACCGCAGCCTGCACAAGCACCAGAATATTCAAATTTTGGCTCTTTGAAACTTACATTCTTTACTGTTAATAAATTACTTTGATATTTATCATTAACATTGTTTTTAAGTAAGTATTCAAAATTATTTTCTTTATCTTTATTTGGTACCATTTCTAAGGCTTTTTTACCTAGTTTTCCCGGGCAAGCTAAAGTACATACACCACAGCCTGTACACTCTTCATAATTTATTCCAATAGTAAATTCTTTATCTTTTGGTAATAGTGATGGAATGCTTTCTACTTTACTATCTTTTTTATCTAGAAGGAATGGTCTTATTACACCATGTGGGCAAGAAAAAGCACACTGATTACATTCTATGCAATTTTCACTTATCCAACAAGGGACTTCTTCGGCAATGTTTCTTTTTTCTTCTTTAGTAGTGGTTCCTTCAAAGATTCCTTCTTTATTTTTTATAAAACTACTTACTGGTAATGTATCTCCTTTAAGTAAATTTATACTTTCATTAAAGGTTAATTTTTGATTATCTTTGTATTCTAAATCTTTCCATTCTTCTGGTACTTCAAAAGTGGTTAGATATTCTAGAGAATTATCTATTACTTTATTATTAATTTCTACGATTTTATCTCCTTTTGAGGCAAATCTTAGTTTATTATTTTCTTTTAGTATTTTTATTACTTTATTTATATCATAAATATTCATTATTTTAAATATACATACTTCCATACAAGTATTTATTTTGTTCTTTAAACCTAGAGAATTGGCTATTTTATAAGCATCTATTATGTATACTTTGATATTTTTATCTTTTAATAGTCTCTTTACTTTGTTTGGTAATGTTTTTGTAAAGTCTTCTTTACTTAGACTAGTATTTAATAGTAGTATTCCATTTTGTTTTAGGTTATCTATGATATCATATTTATAAATATATGTATCTTTTGATACTACAATGAAATCTGGATTATCGATGTAATAGGTACTTTTTATTGGACTTTCAGAAATACGAAGATGACTACGTGTTACTCCTCCGGATTTTTTGGAATCATATTGAAAATATCCTTGAACATATTTTGGAGTGGCATCTCCGATTACTTTTAGAATATCTTTTGATGTTCCAACCATTCCATCTGAACCATAGCCATATATTAGCATTTGGTAATTATGGTTATCTAATTTAAAATTATTATCTATATCAAGACTCAAATTAGTTACATCGTCATTTATACCAATAGTGAAATTATTCTTCATATTTTTATTTAGGTTATCATAAACTGCTTTTATCATACTTGGAGTTGTATTTTTAGAGGACAATCCATATCTTCCTCCAATTACTTTGATATTAGTATCTTTTAAGGCATTAACAACATCTAGATATAGAGGTTCACCTGAAGAGCCTGGCTCTTTAGTACGATCTAGTACTGCGACTTTTTCTACTGTACTTGGTAATACTTCAAGTAAATGTTTAATACTGAATGGTCTATATAAGTGAACTTTTATTAAACCAACATTATAGCCATTATCATTTAGTTTATCTATAGTTTCTTCAATACATTCGCATACTGAGCCCATAGCCACAATTACTTCTTTAGCAGTACTACTACCATAGTAATTAAATGGTTTGTAGTCTTTCTTTACTATTTTACCTACTTTTTTCATGTAATCTATAGTAATATCTACAGCGTCTTCATAATATTTATTTCTTACTTCGGTATTTTGGAAGTAAATATCGTCATTTTCTGCTGTTCCTCTTTCATTTGGATTTTCATTATTTAGAGCTCTCTCTCTAAAATTTCTTAAAGCTTTTTTATCTATAAGTGGCTCTAAACGTGATAAATCTACTTCTTTTACTTTATCTATTTCATGACTAGTTCTGAAGCCATCAAAGAAATTAACGAAAGGTAATGATGCTTTGATACTTGATAAATGTGCTATCATAGCCATATGATAGGCTTCTTCTACTGACGATGATGATAACATACATACACCGGTACTTCTTACGCTATAAATATCTTGATGATCTCCAAAAATACTTAAGGAATGTGTAGATAAACTACGTGCAGCTACATGGATTACTCCTGGTAACATTTCTCCTGATAACTTGTATAATGTAGGTATCATTAATAATAGACCTTGACTTGCTGTAAAGGTACTTGCTAAAATACCACTTTGCAAAGCACCATGAACTGTAGCTACTGCTCCAGCTTCAGACTGCATTTCTACTACTTTTACTCTATTTCCAAAAAAGTTTATTTCTCCATTACTACTTAATACATCTATTTTTTCGGCCATTGGTGAAGCTGGAGTTATTGGATATATTCCCGCTAATTCAATAAACTTATAGGCTACTCTAGCTACGGCTTCATTGGCATCTAATACTTTATATTTAGTCATATATATCACTCTTTTCTTATTATAACTATACGATATAATTTTATCATAAATGTATTAAAATAACAACTGAATATGTATAAGAAAAAAATTTTATTGCTTTTTTATTAAAATTATCATATAATGTATATGGAAAGAGAAATTAGTCATAATAAAAATGGCTAACACCTATTTGCTAAAGGTGTTCTCTTCAAACTGTTGTTATCGGAGCTACCCCCCTGAGGTGCCCCGATTTTTTATCTATTTTCTATGGCTACCTAGCACTATTAATGCTATGGTAACAAGAATAGTTAAAGCATACGCTATAACTAATTCCATGTACTAATAACCTCCTCCCCCTAAGGTTAAGAAGTTACTTTCTATCATAAAATCACCTCTCCTTCCAAAGTAAATATACCCTAGAAAAAGAAGAGAACACCATAAGTATTAACCACGCCAACATTATATACTAGTTTAAATACTATAGTCAAGCAAAATATGACTATTTTTTTAATATCTTTGTAAAGTCTTTATTTATATGTATTTATAAGATTTTTATATATTAAATATATGTACTAAATTACAATCAAGTATATAATACTTGCTTATATATAATAGGCATACTGATGCATTATTCTTAGACTAGGATTAGGCTAAGAATAACACTAAAAGACCTTGGCTTTTAGTGAAAGGAATAGAAAAAATTCTATTATTATTAGTAATAGAACTTTAGCTTTATTTACATGTTAATCCACGGTCTGTATATGTTTTCTTTAGAGTATTAAAATCTCTATTTATACCAAAGTTGGTTATATCAGTATCTGTTAGTTTTGTTAAATCGTAGGTGTATGTTACTGTATAATCATTATCGTTATCATTATCTATTTTAGTAGTAAACCCTTCTGTGTTGGTATAACTTCCAAATCTAGTATTATGTCTAGTTTTTATACCTGAAATATCTAAAATTGTATCGGTTACTCCGGTTACTACATCATCTAATGCTTCTCCTACTACACCATCTACGATATCATTACTATCAGGATCTTTATCACTCGTTGTACCGTCTGTACCAGTTCCTACTCCATCAGTATGATTGTCTTTATAATCATAAGTTGCTGTTAGTTTTTTTACATCATTACCATCATAGTCTATCATATATTTTGTCTTTGATGTGATATTACCTGATTTTGTTTCACTAGTACAAGTTAGTGTTTTGGTATTGGCTGTACATCCTGAAAGAACTGCAATTACGGCAATTATTAGTAGTACTTTCTTCATATTTATTACTCCTTTCCAATATTAGTATTGACAATTGTTAGCAATATAGTATTGGTATTTTTTGGTAATTTTAAAAGGTAGTTATTGCTAACTACCTTTGGTATTATTTTAATAATCACAGTTTCCTGGAGTTCTAGGATATGGTATTACATCTCTTATGTTATCTACTCCTGTTAGATAGATAAGTAGTCTTTCAAAGCCCATGCCGAATCCTGCGTGAGTACATCCACCAAATCTTCGAAGATTTAGATACCACTGCATTGATTCTTCTTCCATTCCTAGTTCATTCATTCTATTTAATAATTTATCATAGTCTTCTTCTCTTTGACTACCACCCATTAGTTCTCCTGCTCCTGGAACTTCTAGGTCTACTGCTGCGACTGTTTTACCATCTGGGTTTTGTTTCATATAGAAGGCTTTGATATCTTTTGGCCAATTTTTTATAAATACTGGGCCGTCAAAGTATTCTGTTATATATTTTTCGTGTTCTCTAGCAATATCTTCACCATATTCTGGTTCAAATTCCCATTTTACTTTGGCTTCTTTTAGTATTCTTATTACTTCTTCGTGATCTACTCTAGTGAAGTGGCTATTTATTAGTTTGTTTAATTTTTCTAATAGGCCTTTTTCGACGAATTTATCAAAGAATTCCATCTCGTTTGGACAATTATCTAGGACATATTTTACTATGTACTTTAACATATCTTCCATGATGTCCATGTCGCCTTCAAGGTCACAGAAGGCTATTTCTGGTTCTATCATCCAAAATTCTGAAGCATGGGTTTTGGTGTTAGAGTTTTCCGCTCTAAAGGTTGGTCCAAATGTATAGGTCTTTTTGTAAGACATAGCAAATGTTTCAGCCTCTAGTTGTCCTGATACGGTAAGAGCAGACATTTTTCCAAAAAAATCTTTTGAATAGTCTACTTTTCCTGTTTCTGCTACTTTGTTTAAATCTAGTGTTGTTACTTGGAACATTTGTCCTGCTCCTTCACAGTCTGATGCTGTTATTAATGGAGCATGGAAATAAACATAATTACGCTCTTGGAAATATTTATGAATAGCATAAGCCGCTACACTTCTTACTCTAAATACAGCATTAAATAGGTTTGTTCTTGGTCTTAAATAAGCTATTTCTCTTAAAAACTCTCTTGTTGGTCTACCTTTGGCTTGAAGTGGGTAATCATCTGGGCAGTCACCTTCAAGAACAAATGAGGTCATTGTTAATTCGAATGGTTGACCTTCTTTTGGTGATTTTATTAATTTACCTGTTACGGTAATGGCACTACCTAACTTTAATTTTGTTACTTCTTCAAAATCTTTTAGGTTATCATCATAGACTACTTGTAATCCTTTGAAGTAAGTTCCATCGGATAAGTCTATAAATCCAAAATGAGCCTGCTTTCTATGATTTTTAATCCAACCATTTACGGTAATTTCTTGGTCTATATAATCTTTTAAATATAATTCTTTAATGTCTAACATAATAATTCCTTCTTTCTACTTTGTACTTCCTGTTAGTAATCTTTTATTTATGATACTAGCAGATCTATTAACATCTTTTAATAACTTGTTATATAGATTAGGGTAATGTCTTAATGCCAGAATAAACTGAACATCTTCGTAGGAGATAGCCCCTATGTATGTTTTATTTTCTTCATTCATAACGGGTACTTCTCTACCTAATAGATAATCTGCAGTTGTTTCTAATACTTCAGATATTTTTACTAAATTGTCTAAAGTTGGAAGTCTTGTTCCATTTTCATAACCACAAATTGATACTTTGGTAACTCCTATTGCTGTTCCTAATTCCTGCTGGGAAAAACCTCTTTTCATTCTTAACTCTTTTAATCTTTTTCCTATCATTGTATTTATTACCTTTCTTTATTAGTTATCTCCTTGTTAATATTATTTTATAACAAAATAGGTAAAAAGTACATATTTATTTACTAAATTTTACTAAAATATATAGGTTTTATGGGAATTTACTTGTTTATTTTAATTATTATTTTCTATATTTTTACTTTTATTATTATTTTTTAAATAAATTTAGAGAAAGTAGATTACTCTTCTACTTTCTCTTCTTGATCTTCAGATAATTCTTCGACTAATGATTCGCTTTTTCTACGTTGGGGGTTGGATGTTAGAAATGTGACTTTTTCAGCAATTATCTCTGTTTTTTTTCTTTTATTTCCTTCGGGTGTTTCTACTACTCTTGTCTGAAGACGGCCTTTGATACCAATCATATCACCAGTTTCACAATATTCACTAGTTGATTCTGCTACTGCAGACCATAGAGTGCAATCTAAGAAATCTGTATCGTATTCACCATTAGAATTTTTATAGTTTCTTGGGACCGCTAGTGTTAGATTGGCCATCTTTTTACCATTTTCTGTAATTCTTGTTTCGGGTGTTCTTGCTATTCTACCTACTAGAACTATTTGATTAACCATAGTATTCCTCCTTTCCAGAGTGAATATAACATACTGTGTTTTTGATTGCAAATTGGTAAAAATGGTTTTTGGGGGTTAAAAAAGTTAAAAAAAAGAACCTTTAGATTTCTAAAAGTTCTTGTTTTATTTTTTTGATGCCCTCAAAAGAGGTTTTCGGGTAAATTTGCTACTTTACACAAATTTGACACTTTTTATAGTCCTAATTCTTTGATTATGGCATCTGATATGGCATTTGCTAGTTTATCTTGGCTTTTTATTAGGATATCTAGATCACTTTGATTTGATAGATAACCTAATTCTAGTAGATATGATTCATTGGCTATGTTGTTTTTGTAGTATGGATTTACTCCTACTTTATCAGGATTACTATCATCAACATAGGCTCCGGTTAGGTAACCTCCAGTTTCTCTTATCATATATAGATAGTTAGATTTTTCGGTTACATTATATGGCTTGTATCCTTTTTCATCATAGCCTTCAAGCGATGATTCTATTTCTTTAGCAGTAAAGTTATGGGTATAGATACCATTAAATTCTTTATATAATTTATTACTTGAATATTCTAAGTCAGTATAAGAAGTAATATTATCTGCGAGTGATTTGGCTAAGTCATAGTTTATCCCTTTGGCAGTATATATTTCTATTCCTCTTACTTTCGATGATGTACTCCTATTGATATGGATAGAGAATGTGTATTTTGATTTTACTTCATTTGGTATTACTGCTCTTCCATGCTTATTGTATTCATCCATTACTTCATTTTTAGTTAAATCGCCTTCATCATGAGTTAATTTTACTTTGATGTTTTTCTTTTCTAGATTTTCTTTTATTTTTTTACTGATATCCATAGTGAAGTCTGTTTCTTTATAATCACCTGAAGCACCACCTCCATCCATTCCTCCATGACCTGGATCAATGGTTATATCATATATATCTTTATCTTTGTTTTCTATTATATTAAACATCATTGTTTTATAGTCATTATTTGAATTTATTAATATCTTGTTATTATATTTTGATAATGTATAATAAGTACTTTCTTTGTATTCGGTTTTATTATCTAGAACATAGTATTTTACTATGGGTTCTTCTTTATTTTCTTCGTTTTTATATGTTAGTTTTAAGAATAAATAATAGGTATCTCTTGGTATGTCATCTAGGTATAATCCTTCATTTATTTCTTCACTAGTATAGAAATTTATTTTATTATCTTCACTATCTACTTCTATGTCAAAGTCTTTATCTTCTCCATTATATAGAGTTAGTTTTATATCTTCATAACTTTTATCTGATAATTCTAGAGTGCCTTTGATATTGAAGTGATTTCCATACATGTAATACTCTTCTACTGATACTTTTTCTGGTTCGGGGGTTATTTTGGGAACTTTGTTTATGTAATTGACATAGATAAAGTAACCTAAAAAACCTAATACTATTAATACTCCTATTGTTATTATTATTTTTTTCATTTTTTAATCTCCTATATTTAATTTTAATAATCTATTTAGTTCAACAGCATATTCCATTGGTAGTTCTTCTCTAAAAGCTCCAATGAAGCCCATTATTATTAATTCTTTGGCTTTTTCACTATCTATGCCTTTACTCATCAGATAGAATAGTTTATCTTCAGATATTTTGGATACTGTGGCTTCGTGTTCCATAAATGATGAATTGTTATTTACTATGTTGGTTGGGATGGTATCACTCTTGGATATTTCATCTAGTATTAGGGTATCACATTTTACTGAGGCTTTGGAATTTATTGCATTCTTTGATATTTTTACTGTACCACGATAAACTGCTAGTCCACCACCTGAGGCTATTGATTTGGATACAATATTACTTTTGGTATTCTTGCCTAGATGAATCATTTTGGCACCACTATCTTGAATTTGTCCTTTTCCTGCAGCTGCTACTGTAATACAACTTCCTCTTGAATAATCACCTTTTAAAATACAACATGGATATTTCATATTGGTTTTTGATCCGATGTTTCCATCTATCCATTCCATTAAACCATTTTCTTCAACTATTGCTCTTTTGGTAACTAAGTTATAGACATCACTGGACCAATTTTGAATGGTAGTATAACGACATTTGGAATTCTTACCAACAAATATTTCTACTACAGCAGCATGAAGAGAATCTTCTGTGTATGTTGGAGCAGTACATCCTTCTATATAGTGCAATTCACTATCATCGTCTACAATTATTAGTGTTCTTTCAAACTGACCCATGTTTTTACTATTTATTCTAAAGTAACTTTGGAGTGGTCTATCTAAGTGAGTATGTGGTGGTATATAGATAAATGTTCCTCCTGACCATACAGCACCATTTAAGGCAGTGAACTTATTTTCATTATACTTAACTAATGTATTAAAATATTTTTTAAAGATATCAGGATGTTCTCTTAGAGCGGTATCTGTATCACAGAAAATAACATTTTTCTTTTTTAATTCTTCATTCATATTGTGATATATTACTTCACTATCATACTGTGCTCCTACGCCATCTAGATATTTCTTTTCAGCGGATATTACTCCTAAATCATCAAAGAGATTTCTTACCTCACATGATATATTATTCCAATTATCAGTTAGATTATCCTCTCTTTGTTTATAATAATTTATACTATCATAATCTATATCTAGTTTTGGTCCAAAATTCGGATTACTACTTTTATTAAAAGCATCTAGGGCTGTTAATCTAAAATCTAACATCCAAGATGGTTCTTTTTTTATCTCAGATATTTGTTTTACTACTTCTTTTGTTAACTTCATTTTTTCACCTTGTTTCTACCATTATTATAAATGAAAATATCTTTTATGTAAAGAAAAAAACGGCCTATTTACATGAATAGACAGTTTTTTTACTTTCACTCAACTATATTTGATTTTGCTTCAAAACCATTTAAATAATAATTTGGTATTTTTCCTTGTACTACTTTCATTCCAATGGGAATACTGGCACTTATATTTAAATCTTCAGTGGATATTGGTAAGATTACTCTAGTGGTTACTGATATATTTACTAATACTTTTAATAAGGCATTATTTATACCATATTCTACTACTTCGGTACTGAAGTTTGTTGATACATCTCCTATTAGGGATATTTTTACTGGTATTTTAGGACCTATATTAGATAACAAGCTAAAACCTGTAGTTAGTCCAAAGGGTATTTCACATATTATCTTTTTTGATAGTAATTCCATGTTATAGTTGCTTAGACTATTTTCTGGTAATTCTAACATATCTATTTTACCTTCTTCGACTGCGCGAAGATTTAGTTCTACAAGACTTGTCATTGTGCTTAATGCTTTGGATGTTTTTTTGGTATCAAAATCTATTAGAATTATTTCTCCATCTTTATTGTATGTTATTTTGAATAATTCTTCAACATCTATATCATATAACTGTTTTGTTATAGCTTTATTTATAATTAGTACTGTTAATTTTTTTGTTTCGGATTCAGCATATGATTTTAATATGGGATATGCTTTATTTGAGTAATAATTTATAAATATAAGTGATAATATTATAACAGATGTTAATATTAATAAAATTAATAATAATATATTATGTTTTTTATTTTTTCTTTTTAGTATCATTCTCATACTAAAATATATGATATTTAAATTATTTTAAAGCATTTAATCCACCTTTTATTGATTTTGTATTATAACCAAATTCATTTAATCTTTTACTTATTTCGAGACTTTGTTTTCCTTCTTCACAATAAAGATAGTATGTATTATTTTTATTTAAATAATGTGAATAATTATTTAATAGATTATAGTATGGTATGTTTATTGAATTTTTTATATGTGAGATATTGTATGAATAGTTATCTCTAATATCAATTATAATTGGGTTAGAAATTTTTTTTAATTCATTTAATGATATTGTATTCATAACTTACACCTCACTATAATATATTAAATTATTATAATATTGGAAAGTTAATAAACACAATATTTTTTATTTTATTTTCACTTCAGATCTATGGTTCTGAAGTGTTTGTTTAAGCCTTAGATTTAAGTCTTAAACAAAGGGCTATTATATATAAGCAAAATATATATATTTAGATTATAATGGTATTTATATATTAAAAACCTTTAATAATGAAATTAAAGGTTTTATATTAGTCATCACTGAAGAAATCATCAAAGAAATCATCATCATTTGTATTATCTTCATACATTTTTTGTAATTTATCTTCATTAGTATTATTTTCTTTAGGTGCTGGTATACTTTGATTACTTTGAGTTAAATCATTAAATGATACATTCTCTTTTTCAGTAGACTGAGTAACTGGTTCTGAAACTACATCTACTGGTTTTTGAACTTGTTCTGGTTCTTTTGTTTGTTCTTCTTCTTTTTCTATTTCTGCTATTTTAGCATCAATCTTCTTAACTAAGTCATCTATATTAAAACTATCTTCTTCAGGTTCACTTTGTCCTTGATTACCTAAGAAGGCAGGCATACCTCCACTAAATGGATTAGATGATGAGGCCACAAATGGATTGGAACTACCGAATGGACTACCACCCATAAATGGATTTGAAGAACTAATAAATGGATTCGACATGTTTGGACTAAACTCTCCCATTGAAGCCATTTTTTCTTGTTTTTTGGCTTTAACAAATTCTCTTATATCAAATAATTGTAATTCTCTCTTTGGTCTAGCTTCTGGAGTGCTCTTTGGGTATGTTCTACCCCAGTCAACTTGGAAGTCTGTTTGAAACTTTGTTTTGTATGGAAACATTCTTCTTCTTAAAACAATTATTTCAAACTGGCTTAATCTTTGTAAGTCACTTACAGTTACTAATGGTGTTGATGCGGTTTTATCTTTTTCTTTTGACTTTACTTCACCACACATTTTGCTTATTTCTTCAAGGGCCGCTATCTCACTACTTATTAAATATAGTAAATTACAGTTACCACGAATAGTATCTCCGTTTTCTTTACCATATACTTGTGTTAATTGTGCGAAGTTCTGGATAATAAATGTAAATCTGATTAATCTACTTCTTGCGGCAGTAACCATGGTTGTAACATCTTTTAAAGGTGGCATATTAGCAAACTCATCTAGGATAAAGTTTGTTCTAAATGGTAATTTTCCACCACTTTCTTGAGCAACATCTATTAATGTTTCATAACACTGTTTAATAAATATAGTAGCAAGTGGATGTAATGTTTTCTTTTCATCTTGCACTATTAAGAAAACTGCTGTTTTCTTTTTACCAATATCACGCATATCAAAATCGCTATATGATAACATTTCTGATAAGTTTTCTCTTGATGAGAAAAGTTTTATTTTTTGTTTAAATGTTGCAATAATACCTTGCTTTGTTTCATCTGCAGTAAATACTGTACCTGATGCATTAATATAAGCTGGTTTAGAAGGATCTTTACCATTAAAGTATTCTTTTATGTAGTTATTGTTTGGTCCTCCAAATCTTTCTTCGCCTAAACTACTCATTAAGTTTATACTATTTAAGTTTACTTGTTCTGGAGTAGCATCTTCAAATAAACCTAAAGCAAGTCCTGTAAAATAGTCTGCTGCTGTTTTTTCCCAGAATGGATCACCACTACTTTTTTCTTCATATAGTATGTTTAAGGCCAAATCATCAAGTAATTCTATGGCTTTATCTGTATTACCATCTTTATATAATTGATAAGGTAAGCTCATTGGATTCCATGCATTGCCATGTTGTGGATCCCTAAAATTTAATGTTATAATGTTATATCCTTCATCTTTTAATAATGCTGCTGTTTCTTCATACAATTCACCTTTAGGGTCAGTTAGTATCATTGATTCATTATGTTTGGCTAATAATTTAATCATTGGTTTTGCTACGATTACTGTTTTACCAGAACCAGTAGCACCCATAACTAACCAGTGATCTTCACCATTATCTACCCACATTTTACCTTTTTTACTATAAAGTGCTATACCTGCTGCAGGTATTGTTTGATCTTTTATATTAACTACTTCAAGGCCTTTTTTAAATTCGGCATCTGTAGCCCATCTTGAATATCCTTTTTCTTTCTTTGAACCAACACTTAGTCCAAATCCTTTTTCATGGTCAAAAATATATGATTTAACTGCAAGAAAAATTCCAACCAAACAAACTATGAATAAAAATAAAGTCATTCCTATGTATTTAGAAGTAAATGCTTTAAAAGGTAAAAAGCCATAAAATTTACTATTTGATGCTAAACTACTTACGTTTAATACTCCTATTGCACATAGATATAATAAAAATACACAAAAAATTATAAATATTATTAAATCCTTTTTTTCTACTTTAATTTTCATATAAAAATCTTTCCTTCCAATTAACTACCAATATTATAGCATTAATAATTTGAATTGTAAATAAGTTTATTGGAAAAGAAAAGGCATTCTTGTTAGAGTGCCTTTTAACTATTATATAGTTTCCTTTCTACTTTTGAAATAGTATACTGAGTATGTTAATGCTCCAATACCTGCAGTCCAAGCGATGAATATTAGTACATCACCTGTTTTACTATTTTTATTTACATCTTCATTAGTTTTATCACCTATTTTACTCCAGTAAGCATATAAACTAATATCTGATGTTACTTCTTTAGTAAAGTCATATTCTTTTCCGTTTTCTTTTTTGTCATACCATCCATCAAATGTATAACCTTCTCTCGTTGGATCTTCAGGTTTTACTACTTTATCACCTTTATTAACCACTTTAGTACTTTTTTCAGTTGTACCATCGTTTGTATAGAAAGTTATTGTATACTTTGTTTCTTCTTCATTTAATTCTTTTTCGTATTGAGCATATAATATAACACTTGCTTCTGTTGTATACTTTGCTCCTGCATTATACGAAGTTCCTGTTCCGTCTTTTTTTGTATTCCAATTTACAAATTTATAACCTTCTTTTGTTGGCACAATTGTACTTAATACTAATTCTTTACCTTTAGTTTTTGTTTGTTCTTTTGGTGCATTCTCTCCTCCATTAGCATCATATTTTACTGTGTAAGTAACTGTATTTTCTTTATACTGAGCATATAGTGTAAGATCTGCATCTACAGTATATGAAGCACCTATATCATACTTTGTTCCTGTTCCATCTTTCTTTGTATTCCAACTTGTAAATGTATAACCTGTTTTAGTAGGTTTTGCAGTACTAATAGTTAAAGATTCTCCTTGTTTTTTTGTTTGATTACTAGGTGCACCAGTTCCTCCATTAGCATCATATTTTACTGTGTAAGTAGTAGGCGTTGGGTTTTCTCCTCCACCAGTTTCTCCGCCTGAAGAACTACAATTCCAATGAGCATAAAATTTCGTAGCATCGCCTGTATCAAAATATTGTCTATAAACTGTTCCTGAGGCGTTAGTCATATACCAACCGTCTGCAGTACATCCTGACTTAGTTAATGTAGGTATTCCCATTTGACTAAAATAATTTCTTGCACCGCTATAAATTGTTTTAGACCATGTTGTTGAACCATCACTGAATGTTCCACCATTAGCATAAAATGTTGCTTTATAAGCAGTAGGTGTAGTAGTTGTTGTTTTCCAGCAAGCATAATAAGTTAAATTTTTTTCCAAGCTAATTGGTGTTCTTAAATTTGCAATTGCTGAACAACTAGAATTTGTTGACCATCCACTAAAAGTATATCCATCCCTAGAAATAGTTGGTAATGAAGATATTGAGCATGTAGAACCTGATGTTGCACTACAAGAAGTTATAACGGTTCCTTCCCTATAATAACCACTACCTGGACTAGTCCATGTTGCTTTATTATTGCCAGTTAAAGATGCATTAGGATAAAATGTTATTGAATAAGTTGTTGTTGTTGTTGGAACTTTACATTTTTCCGGTGATGTAATTGTACTTGATTTATACCAGCTACCTGATTTACATGTTTCCGAAGGTGCACTAGTTCCCCAGCTATAGCCTTTAATTCCATTTGAATTAACATCACATATATAACAACTTGATTCTGGTTCTTTGCAATTGTCATATGTAAATGTTGTCTTGCTACATGCCTTATTTTGTGAATAATTTCCCCATACATATGTGCTACTATTACATTTATAGCATGCTGGGGATTCACGATATTTTTTATCGACAACACAATGAAAATATTGATTTATTCCATCACTTATTGCTTCACCACTATAATTATTTATACAATCCGACTTGGTCATATATTGTTCGCTAAAACATTTACCATTTGAACTATTATATGTGAAATTCTTAGGACAGCAATATTTGGCATTAACATCGCTTATTGGGGCTTGCCACCCAGCAGGACATACAGGGTCTGTATTAACTGCATATGTATCATTTATATTATTAAATAATGTTACTGTTATAAATCCAAATAAAAATGCTGATAAACCTATACATACTGATTTTAATTTGTTTTTCTTTATCTTTTCAATCATTATTTTTCGCTCCTTACCTTATGCTTTAATAATAACATTAAAGCTTGGTTTTTGCAATACTTTTTAATCCTTTATCAAATAAAAAATAATTATCATAAATATCGATATTAAAAGATACAAAAAAGATAAGAACTTTGTCTGAAGTTCTTACTTTAAATATATATCTACCTTATAATTCATAATTGTTTCTTCATTAAATACAAATTTATTTTCATTCTTATCAATAACAGAGTATACTCTATTATCTTTTATTTTTTCCATAAAACATTTATCTGCTGATGTTGACATTTTATTGATATTACTATTGATGTAATTCCTATACGTTTCTAATGAATTGAAATCATTTTGTTTTTTCATATTATCACTTAATAATGAATATGATGAATCTATATTATTTCTAATTCTATTTAAATAATCTGATAAATATAGGGAGCATATTTCTTCTTTAGTTACTATACTAGAATTATTTATCTTATTATAGTCATTACTTTCAATATTTATTTTCTTTATATGATCTATTACTTTTTTATAGTTTGTATTGTTAATTGGATAAAGTGATATTGTTAAATTCTCTAAATCTTTTAAGACTATCATTTCAAAATTATTAGTTATTTCTTCAGTAGTGCTATAATTATTTTGTATAATACTTCCCTTTAAATAATAGGCATAACTATTTTTAATATTTACCGAAGTCATTGTAGTTATTTTTACCGATGTATTTATTGGGTATATTGATACTTTATCTAATACATTATTAATAGTTACTTCATTATTAGTTATATATTCTTTATCTAGTAATGAGTATATGGCTTCTTTATTATTGGTACTTGTGTAATTTAGATATTTGTTTACACTGCTAACAATTGAAAAATAATCATTATATTCATTTACTACTTCTAGTTTATCACTATTACTTTTTATATTTAGTATTAATACAATTGCTAATGGTATACCACAAGCCAAGATTACCACTACTAATGTTTTCAAATCATCCTTTTTCATTTATATCACCCTTTATTTACAACCATTTTTAACATAGTCAACAAAGCTACTACTACTTTCTTTTCTTTTTGTACAAGTATTTTTTGTATCTGCAGGTCTTTCAAAATTATAACAAAAATCATATGTTAAATCGCCACTTGATGCATTACCATTGTTAAGATTATTATAAAGTGTAGAATAGCCATTTTCTAACTCATACAATAGAAAACTTATTTGTCCACCTATTGTATTATAGTTGTTAGGAAATGTTGTTTTTAAATTGTTCCATCTTTCATTATGCCACTGGCATAATCCATAACTTGTGGCTACACCATTACTATAATCTCCTAATGCTTCATAATTAAATGAACTTTCATGATTAATATTAGTCATTAATGCTATTACACCATTTTCTGATATTCCATTTGCTTTTAATGTTAGACATACACTTTGTTTATTTGAATCACCAGTTATAGTATTGCCATACTTACTTTTTGGTCTTGTGTTTGTTGCTGATATGTAGTTAGATGGATCAACATAACTACCATTAATCATAACTCCAAAATGCAAGTGGGCTCCAGTCGAAGAACCGCTATTACCTATTTTTCCAATAACTTGTCCTTGTTCTACCTTGTCTCCTGTTCTAACTATAATACTATTTTTGGCCATATGCCCATATACTGTGGTTGTACCATCGTCATGAGCAATCATTACATAATTACCAAATCCACCACCATCAGTATTTCCATAATAGCCATTGTCTTCATATTGTATATCGGTATCATTATTTGGATATATAATTGTTCCGGCTTCTACTGCAATTACATTTACTGTTCCTATTCCACCAGTACCTGGTGATATATCTAGTCCATTGTGATCACTCGTTCTAAAGCCATCATCACCACCATATTCTGATGTTATTGTTGTACTAACTGGTTCTCCATCTGCATAAATTATTCCATTTTCCTCTCTTGTTTCAGAACTACCTACTGGCCACCAGTAAGTATTTTTTTCTTTTATCTTAGAATAATCATTATATGCATATGAATTTCCTGAACTACCACCAATTTCTAGATTATCTATCCAAAGTGGTGATGTTAATATTACAATAAATATTACTGGAAAAAAAGCAATTAATGTTGCTATACCAATTATAACTGCTTTTTGTTTAATACTTAAACCTTTCCATTTTTTTAATAAAACTTTCCACATTAATATCACCACCTAATGGAGAGTATTATAATCCTCCACCTGAGCCAAATGACTCTAATTCATCTTCTGTTACTATTACATTTATTTGCATTCTTCTGTTACCACATACAAATAATGCTTCACCTTGACTAAATCTCTTTATGCCTTCTTTTTCATTATCATTTAAATCTATTAACATAGATAAATCTTCAACTGATTGTTTCTTTAGTCCCATAACTAAATAATATGAAGAGTTATCAAATATTGCTTTACCATGCATTAATATTCCATCTGCAACAAAGTCTGATGGCTGCTGGGTAATTATTATTGTTCCTGTATTATATTTTCTTGCTCTTCTTTGAACTTGTGCTAAGAATTCTGCACCTAGTTCATTTTTAGCGCCTAATAATACGTGAGCTTCATCTACTGATAATACTGTATTTTTACTTGGGTCTAAACATAATCCCCAAGCAAACTTAAGTACATTGAATAATAGTGCATTTCTTATGTTAGCGTCAGAATTCATTAATTCTTTTATATTAAATACTAAGAAATCACTATCAGTATTTATTGAAGTATGACCATTAAAGTAATATTGTAGTTCTCTTACAAATGGTCTTAATTTTAATTCTAGTCTTTCCATAACATCTCTTTCATGAGTTTTCTCAGTCATTGATGTTAATTTACTTGTTACTGTTACATATACATCACTGAACGTTGGAAATTGATTTGATGTAAACTGTGTAAAGTCTGAAGTGAATGTTATACCAAATCTAGCATATGTATCTTGTACTACTTCACTAAATAATGTTAATACATCATCTTCAATATCTGGAGCATAGTACTTCATAAATGCTTTTAATGATTGTAGTGTTTTATTAAGTACAGTGTATCCTAATCCTGTTTTAATTTCATTTTCATCGGCATCCATTATTATTTCAAGTGGATTTACCATTCCGTATTCTCCACCTTTACCTAAGTCTATGACATCTCCTCCATACATTCTTGTCATTTCGCTTATTTCACCTTCGGGATCAACCGCTACTATTTGGTAACCATTTCTAATATGACTACGAAGTATTAGTTTAGCTGCTGTTGATTTACCTGAACCTGAAGTACCTAATATAATCATATTAGCATTATTCCTATTACTTTCTTTTCTTATTTGATATAAGAACTGATTAAATAGTACTACACCACCAGAAAAATCTACTCCAAGAAGTGTTGATAGTCCATCATCTTTGATACTATCAAAGATGAATGGATACATAGCTGCCATTGTTGGAGATGGCATAGGTGTACCTATTCTAGTTTCTATTATTTGTTTATCAAATATAGGAAGTATAGATTTTAGTACTCTTTCTTGTTCAAATCTAAGAGGTATTGCTCTCATTTCCATAGCATCAAGATAGTTCTTAATACTAACTTTTTTATTTTCTAATTCTTCTTTTGTATCAGCAGTAATCATGATATGCATTTGAAAGTCAAATGTTTTTGCTTGTGAAGCAGTAAACTGCTGAATAAAATATTCTAATGAATCAACATCTTGTCTTATTCTTTCTTGAATAGTTCTATCTTTTTCTTGTTGATATCTACTTTTTAAGTCTGCTATTTCTTTATTTAACATTTTAGCAAGTACTGAAAATGGTAATGGAATATGTTTAATAACTACTTTTACACCAGACATATTAGTTAAATTAGATAAATATCCTGGACCAATTAATCTTGGATAAGATATTACTGTTAGTATTGTAGCATATCTATCACTAATAACAAAGTCTGCTGGATTAAATTGCAATCCTTTCGGAGCTAGTTCACTTTTAAAATTCATTATGCAATCACCGTCCCAAAATTAGTTGTCATTCCGCTATTAAGGAAATTATCAAGTATTATTCTTAAATCATCATTAGATACTTGCTTAGCTTCTAATCCTGCACTAGCAAGTCCTGTAATTAGAGTTCTAAGTCTTTTTTGAATTAAATCATCATTTTTATCTTTAAATAATATATAATACTCAGTATCAGTAATATTATTATTCATAAAATCATTAGCCTTGTCTATATCTTGATTAATTAATTTTCTAACAGCGGGATTAGGAGTCTGATTATATAATAATTGTAATCTAGCAAGATAATTATTTAAATCTACTGGTCTATCTGCAGATATTAACCAAAACTCAAAGTCAATTGTGTTATAGAAATTCTTTAAAGCTATTATGGTATTATCTTGAGTACCTTGATCTAGAATAAAGATATTTCTGGGTTTAATTTTGATTCCTGTTACTTTTTGTTTGTTGTCAAGTATTATTGCACCATTGGCAATAGATTTAATTGGTAACCAATCTTCAGTATACTTTGAACTATTTTTTGTCGTCGCCGAATTTTTCATAAAAACACCAACCTCTCCATATATAATTTCTTCTTTCTGTGAAAAATCTAAATATACTTTGTATAGCACATAAGACATTATGATAATTAGGTATTGGTATTACCAGTAGGCCAGTTACGCCTACTGGTAGGCATGATAACAATATCATTATAGTATTATTAGAATCCACAAGTACTAATAATAATAATGTTACTGCCATTCCTGTGCCAAACATAATTAAATCAAATGGTCTAAATATATTAAATATCAATGTACCTCTTTTAGCATTAGCAGGTACTAAATATCCGTTCACTATGTATCACACTCCTATTTAATTTTACTCTTTTTATCCTGCATTTTTTGTTTTTGATATTGTTTGCTGGTAATATCTCTAACAATGGTTGTATTCTTTGTTTTTGCTGCTGATGCAGTTGAATCAACATCACTAAATGTTCTAATTGTTTTTCCGGATTTATTTTGCATTTTTTGCATATTTTCAGATATTGTAGTAATATCTTTGCCATGAGTATCAACAAGATTTTGTGTTTCTTTGTCAAGTAATCCCTTATATGCCGCCTCTTGAGTAAATATTCTTGATTGTGTAATCTTATTACCATTCTCATCATTCTCGCCAATGTGTTGCTTTAAATAATTAATTCTATTGTTCATACCTATAAGTCGATTATCAGCATACTTTCCGCCCACTTTTAGTAATTGCGATTGTGCTTCATCCTTAATTGCCTTCTCTGCGTTAATAATTTCCATATTATCTTGATATTCTTTATTTAAATCGCTGTTATCAATTTTATACATTCGTTTATCTAAAGCTCTTTGACGTGCCTGTCTTGTACTACTCATACCACCTTGTACATTTTTAAATATGTTCCCTTTTGTTTTTGCTCCACCGGCTATTCCACGATTAAATCCTCCAAATGCTCCAGCAATTTTTCCTCTTACGCCATAACCATTTTTTATACCCGATGCCATTCCAGCTATTCCACCAGCTGCAGCACCAAGTCCAAAGGTAGCTGCACCTTTTAAGCCTGGAATATCATCAAGCATCTTTTTAGGGTTCTTAAGTCCAAAACCAAGACTGGCGGCTCCTCCACCAAAATTAGGAAATAAATCTTTTAATAACTCTGGTACTCTCTTCGCAAACATAAGTAAACCTAAAATTATAAATATTTTTACTATCACTAACAAGCCGTGGTCATCTGTTGGTATTCCAGTACTATCAAATATTATCCCAGATGCTTGTTTAAATTGACTTATAACATCATCTATAATAGCCATTATAAAATATATTATTGCTAATCTAATAAATAAATCTAAAAATGTTGTTGCACATTGCTTTAACCATTTTTGAAAAGCACCATCAGGATCGCTAATATATGACAATATTGGAACTGGTGCTATTAATTGTAAATAAGCTAATTGTATAACTCTTGTTGCTACTTGTATACAGTAAGTAAACATTAAATATAGAAAAACCACTCCAAATAGTAGCGATAAAAGCCAATCAAACTCAATAACATACTTTCCATTTTCTTGTATAGTTAAATAAGGTAAAGTATCAGAAAATGATAAATTACGATTTTCTACATCTGCTACTAAATTTTCATAATTGTCGGTTCTAAATCTATCATAATAATTAGCTTCACTTTCTATAATTGTATCTTTAATACCTTTATTTAAATTATTATCTTCATCCGTAAAAAATGAAAAGTATAAATTACTCGCAATTACTCTACCCATGGATTCAAAATCACCAGTCACATTTTTGCCAACAACAAGTTTATATATTATGTTGTCTTTATTAGAAGAACCAACTATGAAATTTTGAATTTTAAAGGCTTCCCTAAACAATGATGGTGTGATTCCTAACAAAACTATAGCAATTACACATCTCATAATAATTTGAGAAAAACCCGTCTTTTTATCAGTTAGCTTGTCAGGATTTATTAATGATTGAATCAAGGAAAAAGTAAGCTTAAAAATCATAAATAAGCCCAAAATCATTCCAACCTTTTGGTAAATTCCAGTAATAAAACTGTTATCTAATATTTCTGCCTTTGCCAAATAATTAAATAGTAAATACATATATTCAATTAATTCATATATTTTTACAACAATGTTGCCCATAAGGCTTCTAAAGGCTTGTGCGATTGTATCACCTATATCTTGAAATATTCCTAAAAAATACATTTTTATTACCTCCTATGTTTAATTTATACCACATGTGCTTGGTACAATGATTGGCCATACCTTATTTGCCAACGTTAATAACAAATTAAGAATTGTTGGAACAAAGAAAATTAATATTGCTATTGCTATTCTTTTGATGAATTGTTTTTGAGCCTTCTTCATAGTATCTTCATTTTCAGAAAAAATTGCTTTTGTGAATTCAATTATGCCAAATCCTATTAGTATTATAGGAACCGCTATTTTGATTATGTTTAAATAGCTATTTATTCTATTTATTAAACCTTCTCCTAACAATCCTTCGCAACTCGTTACTGGATAAATGTCTAGTACTTCTTTTTCTACTAGTGTCTCAAACTTATCTAATAATACTTTTATTCTTTCTGTTTGATCTGCGTTTAGAAAGTATGCATTGGGATTAGAATCCATATATGATACCGCATAGTAAAACATTGCTGTATACTTTTTTAAATCTCTGCTGGCATCTAATAAATTAATTTTTAAACCTTCTGACGAAATCTGCTTTGTTATTTCTTCATTTACCTGGTTAACTATCATTTCAACTATATAATTTTGATTGATCATATGCTCCATATCTCTGTTTGAAGAATTTCTTATCAATTCACTTATTTGATCTATTTCTAAATATTCTTGATATATTTTACAACTCGTAAATGATGAAGTAATTGATGTTCCTTTTTCTGTTGCACAATCTACAAAGTCATTTCCTTCCGCATAAGCATTTTCTAAGCCATCATATGCTTCTTCAATTTTAGAAATCATATTTTCTTTGCTAATTCTTTTAAAATTATATACTTTTCCTGATTCGGCATTATCATTTAGTGTTTCTATTTCAGATATAAATGTTTCATCGCTAACAATATTTGCAATTTTTTCAAATGCTTTAAATTTTTCATTATTAGTAGATAACCATTTTTTCACCCCGTCTTTTATACGACCATTACTATCATTACTATCAATAATGATTTCGTATCCATGATTTTTGCGGCAGTCATCTTCATCTTTGCACTTTGGCATTTTGTCTCCAAATGCAGTACTTGCACCTCTATTTGAAATTATTAAATTATTAAAATTTGTATCCACATCGAAAAAACTTAATTTTTTATCTTCATTAATACTATTTCTTAAAATTTCCACTTGATGATACAAAACTTCATCATTAAATGTCCTAGTTAAGTCGGGACCTATTACACAATATTTTCCATCCGAATTATATCCTTCTGCCACTTTTCTTATATTTCCTTTGGTATCAGTATATTTATAAATAACATACTTAGGTTCATCTAAATATAAAGTATCTGAAGTAAGTGTGCCATCTTTACCTGCTGGAACTATTTCACTACCCACCTTCTCATATCTAATGCCACTTGGACAGATGCCAGCAGTTAAGAAATCGAAATAGGTACTCTTCCCTTCCCAACCAATACTTCTGCTTTCTTTACATTTTTCGTCAATATTTGAATAATCATTTATCCAGCAATAATCATCACTTTCCAAATCACTAAGACCAATTGCAATAATCTTTGTTTCATTTTTATAAGCCTTAATCAAATCAAATGCCGAATCGTGTTGACCGGCAGCATATATTCCACCCCAATTAATATTTCCTTTGTTACTCGTATACCTAATAAAACTAGTGATATTGCAAGCCTCACTTGTGCACTGCTCAACATATCGGCAATTTAAAAGCATTATAGTTCTTGCTTCTGTTCTATTTGTAAATAACATTGTTGATACTAATATTGTTATAATCGCTAGCAATATTCTTTTATTTTTTTTCATATATATCGACTCCTTTTTAAAGTTAATTTATCACATTTAAATTATATCATACCAAGAAGAAAAAAGAAATCATTTTTTGATTTCTTTTTTTGTTTTTTTGTTTGATGGGGAATTATTTTCTATTTTAGAAAATAATTATAAGAAATTTCTGCTTTCTTTTAATTATTTCTTAGTATCATCATTATTCATTTTGTTAGAAATTGCATCATATAAAAATATATTTACTTTATTGTATAAATTATTTATTATATTTTTTTATTAATTATTGTTATATCACTTCTAATACTTGTTATTATGTCTAAATCTAAAATGAATTCTTTTGCTTTCATTTCATCTTGATATTTGGATCATTCTCCTATTAATCCTTCAAGATAGCCGTGAAATACATATTAATCATTTTATCTCTTCCAACAATTAATTCTACTAATTCTGCTACTGCTCTTTCGTATTTATACCCTGTATTTTTACCATTAACAATTAATTTTTTATCAACAACATATCTATTTGATAATACTTCCGTATATACATCATTTAAACCAATACCAACAACTGACATAAATGGTTTAATATAGTGCAGACAAAATCCGATTATAATTTGTCTACCATTTTTGAATCTTGATTCCACATGTATTAATTCATGGCTCATTATCTTTTGAAATACCTTTTTACCTTCTATGTAGTTGCTTATATTTAATTTAGTAAGAAAATAATTTTTCTTTATACTATGACTTAATGGATTATAAGCACCACCTGCTCCTCGAAAACATAATTTTATGCTTTTTATCCAATCTGAATTTACTTTAATACTTTCTATATTTCTTTTTATTATTTGCATGCTTTCATATGAAACTATTGGTTCAAATGATGTGTATATTTTATTTATTATTTGTTGTGTTTCTTTTGTTATATTAGTATTATAAGTTTTTTCTAATTGTATCATATATATCTGGTTTTTCTAGTACCCCAAAATTAGTAAATTTATTTGCCATTACTAACTTATATCTTTTGCTTTTGGATATGAATCTTCCTAAACTCCAAGATAATATTATTACTCCTAGTTTTGTTATAACTTCTATCATTATACTCCCTTATATTATGAAAGATTCAGCTTATTTCCACTGAATCTTCGTTAATTTCCTCTTATCTTACTCCAACAAGCAGTCCAACCTTCAGTAGTATTTTTATCTACTCCCTCAATACCAAGGCCAGAAACTATATTTAGTACAAATGTAACTAACCATACTACTGCAAATACTCCAACTGCATATAGAAATCTTTTACCAAATGCTTTAGTAGCTTTCTTTACTTCATCTTCTTTACTTGCTATTACTGCTTTACCTAGATCAATCATTCCTAATACTATTAATAGTATTGGAACTCCTATCATAATAGCATTTACTAAATACCCTATTAATCTCCATACTGGGGCTAAGTTTGGATTTGTACATACATCTAACAAATACATAATTAATTCCTCCTCGTACTGACTATATATTACAATAAAAACTATAATTTGTCAACAGATATATAAAAAACAAATGTATGAATGTATGAATGATTCATTCACTTGTTTATTTTATTGTAATTCGTCAGTTCTTCCATGCTGGGTTGGATTTTGTACTTTTTGATTACCACTTGTACTATTATTACCACTACCAGTTAATGTATAATGACAGCCACTGTCATTAGTATCTCCGCTATTTGATTCTTCTCCGTTTGCTTTTATACAAGCCCAACATCCTTGCCAACTACTTACAGCAGCACCATCAACTTCATTAAGTCCAAGATTTGCTACTAGTGAAAAAACTGTCGAAACTAACCATACTACTGCAAATACTCCAGCTGCATATAGGAATCTTTTACCAAATGCTTTAGTAGCTTTCTTTACTTCATCTTCTTTACTTGCTATTACTGCTTTACCTAAATCAATCATTCCAAATATTATTAATGCTATTGGAACTCCAATCCATATTGCATGAACTATGTATCCAACTAATGTCATGACTGGCTTTAAGTTACCATTACATGTCGCTAAAAAATCCATTTTTCTTTCCTCCTTACTTATAACTATATATTACAATAAAAATAAGTAATTGTCAATTATTTGGCAATTACTTATTTTTATTTTTTCTCTCTTATTAATTTTTTTGCATTGCTTTTTTTGTTTTCTTGATGTTTTTTAAAACTATTTAGTATAAATAATAATGTTTCATTATCTTTGGTACTTAAGGTTATTATCTTATTTTCTGTATATGCTGCTTTTAATTCTATTAATAAATCTTTTGTCTTTTCTAATTGCTTTCTCTCTTCTGAAATTAGTTCTTTAGTATCTAATATATTTGATACTGCTAGTAAAAGAGACTCTATATTTAATACTAAATGATATTCATCTACAAATGTATTATTAAACATTTCATTACATATAACTGCAGTCTCTGGCGTATCAGCAATTATTATCCCCTTTCCTCTTTGACTACTTGGAACATGACCTTTGTGATACTTATCATATATTTTATTAGCTCTTTTTTCTATAATGTCATATTCTATATCATTTTTTGTTTCTATTTCATACTCAATATCATTTTCCATTTTTACTTTTATTTTTGATTTTTTAAATTCATTTGAACTACTTATTGATTTCATAATCTTTTTCTCCTAAATTGCCTACTATTTTATATAAATTGGTAATATTTGTCAAGCGTTTTGAAAAGTAATATTAATGTTAATATAGTAGGGCACTACCAACAATTGCATTTTTCACATAAATCGTTCCATTGTAATACAAGAACTTCTTAAAATCGTTTACAAACTCTATGCTGTAACTTTTTTATGTGATAATTAATGTTTTTACCCTTATCCTTCCTATGTATTATTTCTTCTAATTTAAATGTAGCTTTTTTGAATAATTTTACTTCAAACAATTCATACACCTTTGTTTCTATTTTTTGGTCTTTTTTCATATTTCACCCCAAAAAAATGTTAAACTTTTTATTTTTTTCTATTTCTTTTAAATGTTTCTATGTAGTTTTCGCTACGTTTTCTTTCGTTGTCGTCGTTTCTTGCTCTTTCATCAGCAGCTTTTTTTAGATTGCTCATTGCAATTGAGTATGCTTCGATTTCAAATGGAGTGAGTTCTCTTAAAGTTTCTGCTACCTTATTAACTGATAACTCATTTGATTTGTTTAAACAAATTTCTAGATTTCCTCCTTTATTTACAAGATATTGATCACATTTTTTTTGGATTTTTTCTACGTACTCTTCACCTGTAATAATATCATAATACCTTTTTGTATTAGTATCATATTCAATAATAGTTGATATACCTATCAATTCTCTGACTCCATCAGAAAATAATTTATATTTTTTTAATGTAATACTCCCCGTGTAACTTTCGATTTCAATTTTATAACCTTTATAAGATAAATCGTAGTTTTTAAATATTTTACCATAACCATAGTCGCTGTATTTTACTCTATAATATTCTTTCATAATCTTTTCCTCCTAAATTGCCTACTATTTTATATAAATTGGTAATATTTGTCAAGTATTTTGAAAAAATTTATATAAAAAGTAAAAACCAACGTTAATTAACGTTAGTTTGATTATCTATTTCCTTTTCTTCCTTTTGATTCTACGATAGTTGTTAATTCTTTTTCTACTTGTTCAGCAAATAATAGTTGAAGTTTTAATGTGTTATCAGTATCAATCTTTGGTATACTTCTTTTTGCCATACTTTCATACATTTTCTTATCATTATCTACTTTCTTAGTGGCTGCGCCAAGTATAACATAAATATTATCTTTTACATGCTTTAATATTATTCTTACTTGATCACTCTTTAACTCTCTACATTTTTGTACATTATTATTATTAGTTAATGCTTTGTATTCACCAACAGATAAAGTTCCTGTTTTAAAACCATTAATTAAATAATATACCGTAACGTAATACTCTTGTGGTATATCATCTAGATCTGCGATAAATTTTGACTTTGTAGGATTAACGTCAGAAGTAGAATATATTAATCTATGTATTTCTTCAATTTCTTTTTCTTCTTCTACTAATTCTTCTTTAATATCTTCAGCACTTTCTTTTTTTTCACAAAAGGCATCATAATATTTTCTTACTGACAAAAAGAAATTTAATTCATTATAATAGCACTCTATCATTTCTTTTCTATCTTTTATATTATGATAAGTATCTTTATCTATTAATAATTCATAAAAAGAATATATTTCATTTTGACTAGCAATTATTGTTTTAATAATTATATACTTATATTCTTCATCATTAAATGTGTGGTTTTTTTGTACTTCTAATGAATTAATAATTTCTTCCATAGTAGGATTACCTTTTTTAGTTTTTAAAACTTCATCTGCTAATTTATCTAATGTCTTACTTCTTCTATCATTTATTCTTGGAAGAGTGAAAGTTTCATATCCAGCATTTATTATATTAGGTACTTCATCGTGTAACTTCTTTGCATGTTTTTCTTCTATCACGTTACTTTCCTTTTTAGTAAGTAATAGTCTATTATATTGTTCTATTTCATTCATATATAATAGTTCTTCTCTATTTGATATTCTTCCATCTAATTCAAAATAACTTAGTATTCTTTTTACTGCTTTTACATCATATTCGGGTTCTAGTATAGGTAAATCTTGTTTGAAACAAAGTATTACTCTATTTGCAGATGAAATAGTATTTTGAACTCTTTTGATTTTATTTGATATGTTATTTAGATCTTTACATAAATTATTATAATCATTTATTATTATTTCTTTAAAATTATTTAGTTTTATTTCTTTCTCAGTTTCATCTGTTAATAACAATGTTTTAAAAAAATCAATATATATATTTTCATTATCATAAATTGCATTTAATAATAATGATATATTTAATCTATTATTGATTAACTCTTCATAATTTACATTAATAACATTTATTAATTCTTCATATAATGCTTTTTTAGTAAAAAGTTCTTCATATTTTTTTTTATCATTTTTCTTAATATCAATATATTCTTTAAGTAATTCTATTATTTCTTCTTTGTATTCCATTTTTATTCCACCTCTAATATAATTCTACTAGATTTTTAAGTCCCTGTCTAGTAAAAAAACGCTTATTATGCGTTATTTATTTCTTCTTAAATATACTGAAGATACTCTTTTTAGGAGATTCTTCTTGTGTTTCTTCTTGTACTTTAATATATCCTAATTTTTCTAGAAGAGGTAAAATGTATTTACTTACATCTTCTTTATCATTTAGTGGTGGCATATTATAAAATACTTTTAGGTTTGATTCTACTTCAAAGTTAGCTATATCACTATCATTTAATAGACTTTTATTTAGTATTACATTTTTACCTTTTAATTCACTAAATACCTTAGGATTAATTAAAGATAACTTATTTAATTTAATAGTACTAGGCTCTATTAAATATAATACATCAGTACATATATGTTCTTTGTTAGTTCTATCTAAATCTATAACAAAGGTATTTATACTACTATATTTATTTATTGTACCTTCAAGAGCATCTTCTTTTATTGATAAACAATCTTTATCATGAAAGTATGTTAAATCTCTTTTATTTAGTTCTATAGCCATAGTACTATAGTAATCACTTAATGTTTTTTTTAGTAGGTATACTAGGGTTGTTGCTCCTGCTGAATCAGTTACATTTTTAACTCCTAGTATTTTTTTAGTAGATAAATTAGGAGAAGCATTTGGTGTTTCTTCTACTTGGCTATCTATATCTTGATAGTGAGCTACATCTCTATAAATATTAGGATTAGTATATAGATACATTAGATCATTGTGATCTTTAGTAAAGTTATATATACCCATACTTACTAATTTAGATAGAAAAACTTTTGAATCACTTATTTGATCATCTTTATCCAGTAATAATATAACTTTATCCATATTAATACTCATTGATAATTTTTGTAAGTTATTTAAGTCTTTATAATCTTTAATAGCAGTTATATCTAAAAACATTTTATTAAAGAAATAATTTCCGAAAGTAGATATTATTTCATCTACTTCGTAGACTCCCTCTAATTTCTTAGATACTTCTATATTTAGCGTACTTAATATGTCACTATATTTATTTGCTATTACTGTATCCATTATCTATTTATCCTTTCTATTTTACGAGTTTCTCCAGTGATAGGAATATTAAAGTTTAATTTAAAGAATGGGAAATTAATATTTATATATGTTGTTACTTTATAATACTTACTTGTTATACCATCAGTAACTGGTGCTGTTGTTTCTTCAATACAATAACCTCTATCATAACAATTAATATTCTCAGTATTATTATTTTTAATATTAGCTAAATTTACATAGTAACCAACTGTATTTAAATATGAATTAATATTTCCAATTACTGAACCTTCTTTGGTATCATCATAACTATCTATTCCTTCATTCTGCTCTATGATATCTATTATTCTATTTTTAACTCTAAAAGCTTTAGCATAGTTTAGGGCTACCGCTATAAAAGCTATATAAATAGCTAAAAATATTAACATTAATTTTATTGTAAAAGCTCCACCAAATGCTTCTCTCATTTATATCACCTACTTTAATATTATGAACATTTACATTTATTATCTGACCAACTGCAACTAATTTTATTATCCTTAGAACTATCTGCTATTGCCTCACATGCTTCTTGTGTACCAGCAAAAGCTGAAGCTATTGATATTTTGATTGGTTTCCAAAATATTGCCAAAATACCTCCTATTACTGCTACTGCTACAATAACTATTACGGTCATTGATACTTCGCCTGTTGTTTCTTTCATTATTTCTCACCTTCTTTCATAAATTGTTTTTTTATTCTCTTTTTATATTCAAATCTTTATAAACTCATTATCATAAAGATTGAAATCAGTAATAATCCAAGAGAACCAAAACCTGTTACACACATCATAATCATGGTTTTTCTCTCCATAGTATTAAGTCTTGCTTGATACTTCATTTCTCTTGATTTTGCTTGAAGAGATGATACGGATTTAGAGAAGGATACTAATTGTTGATGCTTCTTTTCTTGTTCTCCTAGTCCTAACCTATATAATAATCTCATCATTCTCATTGAATCTCTTACCGGATATTCTTTGGCAAAGTCCATATACGGATCTATTGATGAATCTCCAGCTTCTATTTTTTCTACTAGTCTTTTTAGTCCTGGCTTAAATACTTCAGGGGCATCATCTATACTTTTAGCTAAAGCTACTGGTACAGTATAGTGATGAACTAGTACTTCTAAACTTTTTAAGTAATATGGTAATAAGGAATCTATATAATTTAGATGTTTTTTATACCAACTTCTAAGTGAAGTATATTGTTGTTTATATACTAGATAACCTACTACAATAGCGGCTATTACTGTTAAGTAACTCATTTGTGATAAGAATAAGAATATTAATGCTGCCGCTACTATAAGACCATTTCTTATTCTTTTCATGAATACTTCGTTTGGATCATATACTCTATCACCATATTTAGCTACTAAAAGAAAATCATAATCTTTTTCTTTTAATAAATTACATAATTTACTATTATTAGAGAAAATATTATCTTTATTTATCTTTCCATTTACCATAAACATATATATTATTATTATGGCTATTATTAGCATTTCTATATACATTATTCGGCACCTACATTCTCGTTATAATATTTTTCTCCTGATAGAAGAAAATAACTATTTATTAAGACAATACCATGTATTAATATTCGAATTAATGTATTATCAATCATAGATATATATGTTTCTTGTCCTATTAGTATTTGGATAAGAGCTACCATACCATATAGAGCTACTCCAAATGTTAGGAACTGTTTATGGAAGTTTGCTCTATCGGTTCTATCTCGATATACTCCTTCTACTAAGATATCTATATCTGATAACATATTTTCAAATGTTTCAGCGGTATCTTTAGCACCTTCTTTGGTTACTTGTAGAAATAATTGATGCATATTTTTTACCATATAGTATGGATACTTGGTATCCATATATTTTATGGAATCATAAACATCTCCTTTTTCATAAGATAAGGCTATCATTGTTTTTACATCAGATAAAAGTGGTTCTTCAAGTATTCCTGACTCTACTACTCCTTCAAGTGACTTAACAAAAGCCTGAGTAGTAGCAAATTCCATTATGGTATTGGTACAATATACTTGTACTTGTTCAAATATATATTCACTATATTGTCTTTTACATCTTAAATATGTTATATATGGAATGAAAGATACTGCTATTATGATATATACTAATGATATTATTATGTTATAGAAGTATAGATAACTTATTCCACCTGCTAAACCAGCAAAGGCTATTATTTGGAATAAATATTGTCTTGGAGTATATTCTAATCCTAGTTCTTTTACTTTTTCTCTCATTATTTTAAATGAGTATGGTTCTAATTTTTTATAAGTATTTACAGCCTGCTGGGAGATAAATTTATATACTGATTCTCCCTGCTTAGTACGATAAGATACTATAAATATTACTATTAAACCTATTAGGATGATTTCCACTTCTATCACCACCTTAACTTATATTTTGATTATTATTTATACTTGTAACATTAATATTATTAGGAACACTCGGTGTAACCTCCACTGCATTAGTATAAATATTTGGTATATTATTCGGAGAATTAACTACATTATTAGTATTCATATTATTTACCATATAATTATTTGGTATAGTATTATTTATCTGATTACCAGAAGTAATATTCTGACTCTCAGTATATAGACTATTATCTACAACAAACTCTCCTACTTTATCATTATTAATTATATCATTATTTTCTAAACTAGTAAACTCTTCTTTTATTAAAATATCTGGAGGCATTATTACTCCTTGGCTTTCTAGATACGAAAGTAAGTATTTTGATGGATTAGCAGTTGTTTCTTTTCCATCGGGAGTCTTTTTATATAGTATTTTATATTCCGCTTTATTATCATCTGTAACATAGAATTCTACTACTTCTGATACTTCTCTATGGAAAGCATTATATTTAGTACTATAATAACCTTTTATATGTACTCCTAATTGAACATATCTATGAATTGTCTTTAGAAACTGATCTATATCTTGGTTTGTTTCTAGTAGGCTATACATTCTACTTGGAATTGATTCTGCTTTATCAGCATGAATTGTTGATAAAATATTATGTCCAGAAGATATTGAGTTTCTTACAGCCATTACGGCTTCGGCACTTCTTACCTCAGATAGTAATATCCATCTAGGGTTCTGTCTCATACATGTTACTAGTACATCTGAATATGATGCTATATTATTTGTTTTCATGGCTACAATATCTCTATGTGGAAATATTTTATCTAAGTGTAACTCTAAAGTATCCTCAATAGTAATTATTTTCTCATTTTCTTTAGTGTGGGCTGCTAAATACTTTATGAACTCTGTTTTACCACTACCTGTTTCTCCACTTACCATGATATTACAATGTCCTTCAACACATTTAAGTAGAAAATCATGAATATTTAATCTTATGTAATCTTCTGCGATTATTTTATCTTTTTGTAATCTTATTTTAGCAGGAGTCTTTCTTATTAATACTGCTATTCCGTTTTTAGCTATAGAATCATGTACAAAGTTCATTCTTAATTCAGCTGATTCAGCATCTAGAAATGGATTAGCCATATTAAATGATTTACCCATTGAATTAGCACATTGAAAAGCAATCTTTTCCATTAAAGCATTATCTATTCCAGTATTTTCTACTCTATATACTCCTTTAGATAATGATTTTAACCATACTTGTCCATTGTTATCGTATGATATATCGGTTATATCATCATTATCAAGGAATTGTTTTAATGGACCAAAGTCTATTTGACTAAACTGATTGTCCATATTACACCTCCTTATTCATTGTTTGTTGTATTGCTTGTATCTTCAGTTACATTATCACTTACTTGTGGTAAGTCATCTACTGATACAAATGCTGTCTTAGAATTTATAAATTCTTCTATTTGAAGGCTACTTACTGTTACTTTTTGATCTTCAGATAATGTTGCAGTATTTGGTATTAATAATAATTCTACATCATAATCAGTTAAATATAATGCTTTTCTTAATAATAAGTGTGTTTCTTCTGGTACTGCAAATAACATATAAGCAGGTGTTCTTGCTTCATCACTATTTTCAAATACATGTCTACCTGATGAATCTTTAACATCTAGTACTTCAATATTACTAATGAATTTACCAAACATTACTTCTCCATCATCATTTAGTGATTTGTAATAGATATTGATATGACTACCTGGTGCCATTGAATTGGCATAAGTACTAGCTATTGTAACAGGATAATTTATTACTGTATATCCTTCTGGTACTCCTGAAAAGGCTGAATCTGGTAAATCTTTTTCTTCTACTACTAAATCTGTATAAAATAAACTTCCTTTAGCTATCATAGTATTATAGTTAGAATATTTTCCTACGATACTTTTTGATGTAGTATAATATTTACTAGTATTAAGTAGTTCTACAGGAACATTTCTAATTTCTATCATATCTTCTGTTATATATGTTCTTGGCTGTATTGTTTGTTTAGCAACAGGTACTGCTACTAATTCTGTCTTTGAATTTATTCTATAATTATAACCAATATATAATATTACTAAACATAATATTACCCCTAGTATGGTAACTGTATTTTTGTTACCAAAGAATTTCTTCATTGATGCTTTTAAATTATTCATATTATTTTCCTCCTTTTTTTAAATAATTCTTATCATTCTGCATATTCATATTCTTTATATCTCCATGTTATTTCTAATTTTAATACTACCGTTCCAGGATTACCAGTTCCATCCCATTCTACCCAGTAATCTGATTCTCTGCATTCGTCAGCTGTCAAACACTCTCTTCCCTTTATATTACTTACTGTAATATTTTTTTGAATATTATTTATATCTACACCACTATTGCTAGCATTAAAATTAGTTGAATCAGTACTACTTCTCGTCCAATCAATATCCCTATTTAATAAAGCATATAGTAATTCTCCTTGTTCTGTTATAGAGCCTTTACTTTCCACTTTAAATATTTGTGCATCATATATATTTTTATGTTCTAATTCTTCAGGTAAATTAATTGGTTGTTTTACTGAATATTTACCATCCTTACTATAAGGTATTGAATAATAAGTTTTAGTAAATGTTTTCATTACTAACGGCATACCATCTATATAACTACTACTAGTCTTTGATCCATCTTTACCATAATATTCTAATATAGCACTTAATGTATTTGCTACATGATAATCAGTTGTATCTTGATATATTGTATATTCTCCTATTCCAGTATTTATAGATACTGTTACTTTAGGAGGTTCCTCCATAATATCAAAATAATTTATTGTATAATTACTACTTGCAAATACTGTTGATTCAGCAAACCTTCTAGTAAAACTTTCTACAAACTTATCTTTTATTATTTTTAATTCTCCAGATTCTCTATAGTAATCCATATCTATAGCATCTATCATAGAGGCTTCAGTTACCTCTTTAAGTAAGTAATAATCATTTTCATTATTAGTAGTTATATTTTGAAATAATATAATTATACTTAAACCAACTAATCCCAAAACAATTAATCCAACACTTGCAAACGACCATTTCATGGATTACCACCCTCTTTAATATAAGTTTTAAAGAAATCTTTATCTACCTCTTTAAAATAATTATTATTTTTATTATAACTTTTAATCTCACTTATAGTCTTATTATCTAATTCTGAATAATAATTTAATTTCTTATATGAGTCCTCAAGAGTCTTTTTATCTTTATTTCTTTCTGCTATATACCAAGTATACCAATTGACTCCTGGGAATCTATTAGGAAATGGATTACTTAAATTAATTGGTCTATATATAAATTTATATTTTACTTTACCATTTTCTTTTCCACCACTTGGTGGTTCGTATATTCTATTAGTTACCTTTAATGAACAGCTTGTATCAATTGTCCATGTACCAGTCCATGGTTTATTTTTATTTTGTGAATCTGCCTGTACTTGATTTTCTGATAGCACACTTAAATTTTCTAGTTTTACACTTATATTGTGTTTTTGTGCATCTAATGGTATATAGTATTTGTTATTTATATTAGCATTATCATTTGACTCTGAGTAGCTTACATTACCAGTTAGTTCTTTTAAATAAGATTCTGGTAGAAAGAAAGTACAAACAGTTATTAACTTATTGGCTGGTGTAAATGATCCTGATTGGGTACATTTTTTTACAAGTCTTGAACCATCTAATCCATTTATTGTTAAATTTATATTTTCCTCAAATTCAGATAATAATTTTAATTTTTTCTGCATAGCATAATTTATATTTTCTTGTGCTTCAGAACTTCTAAATTTTTCTGTAGTATAATTCCAACTAACTTCATTATAATAGGTAATTCCATATTTTAACCAACCACCATTATAACTATTAGCATTATAATTTTTATCTTTATTTACTAAGTTAGATTTAAATATATTTGTTATATATCCTTTTTGTTCTATTTTAACCATTTCACTGGTTCCATTGTTTCTTACTGTTAATGCATCACATTTAGAAGATAAATCTTTCCATTCATTGCAGTACATTGTCTTATTAGATGCAGGTTCTGATGCTGCACACTTTTTGTCATTTTTTACTTTGATAGTAAATGATGTTGTTCCGGTTGGTTTTACCCAAGATCCATGAGCTACTAGTACTTTTGAACTAGTATTGCATGTATTAGGATTACTACAAGTACTTAGCCAACATCTATTAGTTCCATAACTACAATTACCTCGCTGTGAAATATATAATGTATACTTTCCCGGGCCAATACTTCCAGATATGAAATTTCCATTTTTGTTTCCTTCTTTAATTTCTTTTACTAGATAATTACTTCCTGTATTTCCATATATTCCACCTTTTTCTATAATAAGTGTAACTGGGTTTAAAAGCTGAGCATAATTAGCAATAAAGCTTATTTTATTGCTAAATGTATTTTTATCAACTTCAATATAGTTATTAGACAAAGTACTTTTTTTTACATTTTCTCCTAAATGAAGATTTTCTTCCTTCCATTTTCCATAGTCATTATTATATGCTGCAATTTTAAAATAAACCTGTGTATCATCTTCAATATTCCAATCGCTAACATTAAAGCTTATTTTAAAATATAGGTCTTTATAGTAACATTCTGTATACTGGTTATCATTATCACTACACTTATTATCACACCCTGTATTTGATGTACCATTATAGCATTCTACTAGATTTTTATTTGTCTTTTCAAAGCCTGCAAAGCTAAAGAACATTTCTTTGTAGAAATTGTAATATTTTTTGTCACTTCCATCTACAGTTGCTGTAGCAATAGTTTCTCCTGTGTTTTTATTAATGGCACTAATTTTTATTTTTTGACCGCCATTACTTAATAAAACCTCTTTTGTTTCACTTACATATCCTTCGTTATAATTTAATTTATATATGGTATTATAATTGTTTGTTTGATGGAGAAAGGCCCATCCTTCAAATGTTATTTTTGTACCATCTAATGAAAAATTTGTTACTTCGTATCTTAATTCTCCTCTTGCAGCATATGCATTTGAAACTAAACTAACGAATACTAGGAAAAAGATTAATATATAGTGTCTTTTTATTTTCATTCTAAAACACCTCTTTTCTTTTTCTTAGAGCTAATAATCAAAATTACTAAGATTATTAATATTACAGTTAATGCAGATATAATGTATATTTGATATTTTGTTATAAAATCAAGAACTTGATTTAATATTTTTGTAAATGTACTATCATCGGTAGTATTATTATTGTCATCTGGTTTTATTTCTTTTGTTTTCTTATATTCTTCTATCTTCTTAACAAAGGTTTCATAACTAGGCTGATATTCTAAATATTTTGAGCACAAAGGAAATTCATCGGTATTTATTCCATCACATAATGGATCTAATGAATAGGAATTAAACTTTGGTAGTTTAACATTTATATTTCCTATTTTTCCTTGACAACTATTTGAATATACAGAAAATATATATTTACCAGTAGCAATTTTATCTATAGTAATTTTATTATCTTTTACTTCTTTCCACTCTTCATTATAATCATCTATTCTAATGTACATATCATCATTAATGTTACTGAATGTCAAACTGAACATATAATCTACGACTGTTCCTTCAGCATCTACATTGCTTCCTAAATGCTTATATGTTACTTTTATTTTGTTTGCTTCTTGTTTTAGAGTATTTATTTCTTCTTTAGTACATTCAGCATTTACTGATAGAATGCTTAAAGATAATATTAAAAATGTAAATAATATATATTTGATTTTTTTCATATTCAATACTCCCTTCACACTACTCTATCATATATATAATAATATCATTTTTTTTGTTAAAAAAAAAGTATTTTTTGATTTTTTCTATAAAAAGTGATATTATTATATTGGTGATTTTAAATATGAAAAAGAAAAATTATTTAATTATTAGTGGTATTATATTTATTGTTATTATTATTGGAGTTATTATTTGGTATAGTATTTCTGTTGAAAGTAAAAACTTTATTAAGCTTAATTATAGCGAAGTATTAGAAAAAGTTAATAATAAAGAAAGTTTTATATTATGTGTATCTGCGAGTGAATGTATACATTGTAATTCTTATAGACCAAAGCTTAAAAAGATATCTAATGATTATAATATTAAGATATATTATACTGATGTTGATAAATTTAGGGATGATGATTATAAAGAATTTAAAGATAAATTTAGTTTTGATGGTGGAACTCCTACAACAATATTCTTTAAAGATGGTGAAGAAAAAACTACTGCTACTAGAATTGAAGGAGATATATCCATAGAAAGAACTATTGATAAATTTAAAAAGAATGGCTTTATTAAATAAGTCATTCTTTTATATTATATTATTCTTTTTCTAAGTAGTCTTCTCCTTTAAATGGATCGCTTCTTAGTAAATTAGGGAACTTTTGTTGTCTTAGTGCTTCATATGTTACCAAGGCTACGCAATTAGATAAATTTAAAGCTCTTATATTGTCACTAGTGGGTATTCGATAACATCTGTCTAAATTATTATGTAATATTTCTTTAGGTATACCGGTACTTTCTTTTCCGAATATTAAATAATGATTTTTATTTTTATCACTAAAATCTATTTCATCATATGATTTAGTACCATACCTAGTAAAGTAATAATATTCTCCTTCATTATTTTTTTTAAAGTCTTCGTAATCTAAATATCTTTTATATTCTACTTTATCAATATAATTTACTCCACTTCTTTTTATTCTTTTTTCATCTAGTACAAATCCTAATGGTTCTATTAAATGTAATCTACTATTGGTACCTGCACAAGTTCGCATTATATTTCCTGTATTTTCTGGTATTTCTGGTTCATATAAAACTATATTAATCATTATTTATTATTCCTTCTTCTATTAAATATTCTTTTAGTAATTTTATATCATAATTATTTTTCTTTATATCAAAGTAACTGATTATTTTACCATTCTTATATATAAGTACTGCTGGATAATTGATATTTTTATCTTCTAGTTTTAGTTTATCTATGTTTTTATCAGTTAAATCTAAATATAGTATAGTATTATTTAGTGAGTAATCATTAATTATTAGTTTTAATTTCTTTTCAAACTCTCGTATTTCTTTGTTATTGAGTTTTGAAACATAAATAACCGAATCTTTATTTTCTACAAGAAAGTCATCTAGTTCGTTATAATTAATTACTCTTAAATATTTATCCATTATTGGTATTTTTAAATTATTTTCTTCGTTATTACTATGCCATACAAAGAAATAGACTACTACTATTACGGTTAATATAAGGGTTACTGCTAGTAAAATATAATTTTTAAATGGTATATTTCTATTTTTTTCCATATTTTGATGCCTCCTTTTATATTGTAACAATTTATTATTGGTTTTTCAAGAAAATTATATGATTTTACATTTGTTTTATACATTTATTGTAATGATAACCTATAGTTTATTTTTAGTTTACTTTTATTATAAGGAATGTTATAATATAAGTGCTTTTTGAGGTGAATTATGAAAGAAAATTATAGTATTATGTGTGAAGATATTTTGAATAATTTAAATGGTAAAAAGAAGTTACTACTTCATAGCTGTTGCGGTCCATGTAGTAGTTATGTTATTAGTTATCTTACTAATTACTTTGATATTACTATTTTATATTATAATCCTAATATATATCCTTATGATGAATATTTAAAAAGGAAAGAAGAACAAATTAAACTTATTAAGGAAATTGATAAAAGTAATAATGTTGATATATTAGATTGTGATTATGATAATGAGAATTATGAAGAATTAATCAAAGGACTAGAAAAAGAACCTGAAAGAGGTAAAAGATGTTACGTATGTTATAGAATGAGAATGGAAAAAACTGCTAGTACTGCTAAAGATAATGGTTATGATTATTTTTGTACTACTTTATCTGTTAGTCCTTATAAGAATGCTCTTTGGATTAATGAAATTGGCAGGGAACTAGAAGATAAGTATAAAGTTAAATGGTTATATTCTGACTTTAAGAAAAAAGATGGATATAAAAAATCCATCTTGTTATCACAAAAATATAATCTGTATAGACAAAATTACTGTGGATGTGTATATTCTAAACCACAGTAATTTTTTTATTTCATATTTTTAATTAAGAAGTATGCTGCTACTACTACTGCTATTGCTAGTACTAGGCATATTGTTCCAATAATAATATATTTTGTATTGGCATTTCCAGCACTATTTCTTCTTGCTACATTTGGTTGAAGATTTAATCCAGCACTATTTAAACTGGGATCTGAAACTACTGCTAGTTTCTCAGCCTGTGGATTAGGTTCATTTGTTATAGCACCATCATTTGGCATTTGTACCGGTGTCACTGTAGGAGCTGGAGCAGTGTTAAAAACTTGCTCTGCAGAAACTGATGGTTGTTCAGGAGTTATTGGTATGTTATTAGAAATAGGTGCTTGCTCTACAGGTGTTGGAGTTTCATTCACTACTGGAGCACTTGTAATAGCAACATTTGACATTTCAGCAATTGGAGTGTTTGGAGTAACTTCTGCTGCTCCCATTGTAGGAACTGACCAAGTTGGAACTGATTGAACAGGTTCCTCAACCTTGCTAGTTAAGCTTGTTTTAAAGAAATTTATTGCTTCTTCTACTAGTAATTTACTTGTAATAGCTATTGAGCAATTACTATAGTAGCTTTGTTCATTAAGTATTGGCATTTCAACTGATAACATAACTTTATTTTCATTTGTTAACTTATCTATTAATGTTTTTGCCTCTACTCCCTTTTTAGCTTCATTTGGTGTCAATATAACAGTATTATATACAACTCCACTTAATTTATTTTTTTCTTCTGATGTAATATCATCTATAAAATATTTTCCTTCTGAATTTAAAGTTAATTTTGAAACAAAAACTTGCTTATTACTTTCATTTTCATCAGTACAATAAATTAAGTAGTCTTTGTTTTCTAAATTAAATTTAACTATCATCTCTGCATCTTTTTTTATGCCATTAGCGTTAAGTGTAAACTTATTATTCATAATCTTTCCTCCATATAAACTATTTTCTATTCTGTTGTAAGTATACCATATTTTTTTAATAGTTACAAGTAATTAAGTAAAAATATTTTCTCTTTTTGTAATTTTTTGGTAATCTCTTTTGGCTTATATATAATAGTTTTTATTTTAAAACTTAGAATAAGGTTTAAAATAACACTCTAAGACTACAGGCTTAGAGTGAAAAAGAAAAAAGAAGAAAAACTTATCTTCTTCTACTTCTTACTTTTGGCTTTTCTTGTTCTACATCATTTTCTGAAAATGTATCAAAACTAAATGTCTCTTGCCTTTCTGTATTTGCAACAATTTGTTTTAATTCATTATATTTATAACTATAATCCATATCATTAATAGTTATTATTTCTTTTTCTGGTACATTAGAATTAACAAGAACATTAGTATTGTTTAATCCTCTATTGATTACTTCTTGATTCTTAACAAAAAATTTATTCTTTTCTATATCTCTTAATAAACTATTGTTTTTAATTATTTTTGCAAACATTGGTATATTTACTACTGCTGCTATTCCTAGTCCAAGTGCTATCTCATTAATTTGTGGCATATTACCAAGCCAATATGCTCCATTTAAAGATGCAGCGGTAAATAAAAATATTATGACAATTGCTATACCAGTTGAGCTTATTGCTTTATGTTTTCTTTCTTTACTATTAGCAACTTGTTCTATCATCTTTCCTTCTAGTTTGTTCTCATTGCTTTCTGTATTAGGAATAGTATAATTACTTCCATCTGCAAAATTAACTGTTATTGTTTCTTCCTCTTTAGTATAGTTTAAAATAAAATTTTTTCTTTCTTCTTCATTTAATGAATAATCTTTCATAATGGTCTTCACTCCTTTCAAAGTGATACATATTTTAACACGAATTGTTATTTTTGTCAAATATTTGTATGCCCCAATTATGAAATACTATTATTTGTTAATAATAAAGTCTTCTAGTAATATATTATTATCAATATTTTTAGTATAAGTTATTGTTCCATTACTTTTAGGTACTCCTATTAACTCACTAGCTCTAGTACTATAAGTAACTTCAATGTCCGCTATATATTTATTATTCTTATATTCTACACTAATTGCTTTAATAATTGGTACATATACATTATTACTACCTGCTCTTCTATTTCTATAATAAACATACTCTTTATCATAAGTGGTATTACCTTTATCTTGTTTATTTAAATCAAAGTCTTCACCAAATAAATCTTTATAATATTTATTAAAAGTATCATAATCTAGATATGCTAAGGTATAATCGTCAGTTGGTTCACCTTCTATTTTATTATTATCAAAACTACTTAATAAAATGAATTTATCATTTTCGTTTTTAGTAGATAATATATATTTCATTGTAAATAGTTGTCTATTTGAATATTCTTTTAATAAATTAGTACCATAACTAATATTATACTTTGTGCCATCTTCATTTTGATGGTCTATTCCATCTGTAATAATAAGCCATCCTAAAGGAGTACCTATTTTAGCTAGTTTATCATCTAATAATTTTATTTCTTCTTCTTCATTAAAATCTATTTTGTTTTCTTTAAAAAACTTGCTGTAAACTATATAACCAGCTAGTAGAAAACATATTACTCCAATAATAATACATATTATATCTAACTTTTTCATATCTTCACCATTCCTAATATAAATATATCATAAAATATATAAAAAAAGAAGTTAATTTGATTAACTTCAATATTATTTTTATTTAATTTTTCTAGCTTCAAGATAATATCTCTTATCATAACTATGTCCCATAGAGAATGTTTTTCTAGGCAATGCTCCATCTAATATAACTGTTCTAAATAATTCTTCTTTTGGCATTGCTTCAAAAAATATAGCTACATTATTTTCTTCCATACCCATATTTTTAGTAGTTTCATCTCCATGAATATAATCTAACTTTCCTTTATTATCTTTTAGATATTCATCTAGGAACATTTGAATAGAACCTACGGCAATATTTGATTTAGGATTAGATATATATAGTTTTTTATCAATATCTTTTGTTACTAATTCAAAATACTGACCATTTCCTTCTTCATTGATATCATAATATTTATATAATTCTTCAATTAACTTATTAACATCTGTATCAAATATTACTCTATGTATTGGTTCAAATTCTAAAGCTTCACTATGTAAGTTTACTAATTCTACTAGTGCATACCTTGATGGATGATTTAAATATTCATCAGGTGTCATAGTTTTCTTTACATTTTCATAGTTTGCTTTGGCAGTAGCTAGTGAATGATTTCCATCACCCATTGCAAATAATAGTATTCCTTTATCTTTAACATTATATTTTTTTTCAAAATATTCTTTGTCACATAATGCTTCAAGACCTTCTTCTACTTTAGTCATACTATCGTTATTTAGTTTATAACCTTTGATATGGCCACCATTTTCCATTAGGTCAAAGTCATATACTACATCACTATCTGTAACTTCATTTTTTAAATCCTCAATTATTTTTTTCTTTTCATCATCTATTAGAATCATAATATGAGGAAGTTCTAATAAAGCATTCTCTCTAACTTTAAGTCTAGGTGGTATTCTTTCTATTACTGTTTTTTCTGTTGCTCTAATTAGGGTTTGTGATCCTTTTTCATAAGAATAGTCCTCTAGGTCAACCATTCCCATAAGTCCCTCTCTTACTCTTCCATCAGCTTGTGTTCTTTCTAGATAAATCATAGAGTCTTTTAATTCGTAAAATAAATCCTCATCAAGATATTCTTTCATAGTGTCGTTTATTTTATTTATTCTTTCATTAACATCACTATCTTCAAGAAATATTTCTGGTAATGTTATTCTAAGTGTAGATGGACTTGCTCCTACTATCTTCTCTACTTCATTCCAGTAGTCCATTTCACTAGTATACTGATCACAAGCTACTACTGACCACTTTGTCATATCAATGTTTTTTGGCAATAATATATTTGCTCTTTTAAATGGTATCATTTTATACCCTCCTTTTCTAATTTATATACTATCACAATTTAATTAACTATTCAATGCTATTTGAATAATTTTAATACTTCTTCACGGTCATCAAAATGAGTTCTTTCACCATTTTTTTCTTGATATGTTTCATGACCTTTTCCTAGTATTAGAATGATATCTCCTTCCTTAGCATTATCTATGGCATATTTTATAGCTTCTCTGCGATCTGGTATTTTTATATATTTACCATTTGTTTTCTTTATACCTACTTCAATGTCATTCATTATATCATTAACATCTTCATATCTAGAGTTATCTTCAGTAATGATAGATAAATCGGCATATTTTCCTGATACTTCCCCCATATCATATCTTCTATCTTTGCTTCTATTACCACCACATCCAAATAGGCTTACTATTCTTTTGGGATTATATTTTCTCATAGTAGTTAGAATACTTTCAGTAGATACACCATTATGCGCATAATCTATAATAACGGTATATTTATTACTTACTGGTACTATCTCTACTCTACCTCTTACCGCTACTTGTGACAATGCATTTTTTATACTATTTATATTGCAACCAAGTAAACTAGTAGTAAGAATTGCACAAGCACTATTGTAAGCTGAAAACTCTCCTGGTGTATTTACTAGAAATTTATCATTTACTATTCCACTAGTGGTCATTTCTAAGCCAATAAAATGTTCTTTTCTAAGTAATTCTACTTTATCTATTACTAGGCTTGCTTCTTTGTTATGACCAAAGGTATATATATTACATGTACTATTTTTAATCATATTATTGTAGTAAGTATCATCTATATTAAAAATTCCATTTTTACACATTTTGAATAATAAACTTTTGCAATATATATATTCTTCCATATCTTTATGTTCATTTTCTCCTATATGATCTTCACTTAAGTTAGTAAATATTCCATAATCAAATAGCATTCCATCTACTCTTCCTACTTTTAATGCTTGAGACGATACTTCCATTACTAGATATTCTACACCATCATTTACCATTTCATTTAGATAGTTTTGAATATCATAACTTTCGGGAGTCGTATTTACTGTACTATAATGTTTATCTTTAAAAAACACTCCCATAGTACCTATTACTCCTACTTTCTTGTTATCTTCTTCAAGAATGTTTTTTATCATAAAGGAAGTTGTAGTCTTACCTTTAGTACCAGTAATAGCAATAGTAGTTAATTTACTACTTGGATTATTAAAATAATTTATTGATATTTGGGATAATACTCTTCTTGTATTATTTACTTTTATAATTGTGGTATCCTCTCTAGTAATATCTTTTTCTACAAGTATGGCTTTAGCACCTTTTTCTATAGCACTATCTATATAGTCATGGCCATCAAATGAGGAACCTACTAGACATATAAATAAACAGCCTTCTTTTATTTTCCTAGAATCATAACAAATATCAGTTATTTCTGTATTAGTATTACCATTAATAATACTATATTCTACTTTTTCTAATACTTTTTCCAATTTCATAATTAGTTCACCTCTGATAATATTATATATTATTTTTGCTATTTTGGAAAATAAAATAGATAATATTTTTGTTTATATTACCTATTTCTTACTTTTTTTATTCCTGGTATTTCTAACTGACCTTCCATTTCATTATTTGATAACTTAACTTCTTCTTCCATTACTTCTAATAATTCTTTATATTTGTTATCTTTTTCTCTCTCTAAATGTACACATTCCCTTCTCTTAAGTGTTCTGTCATTTCTTAACATTGATTCACGAGTAGATAATTTTTTCTTTTTTTCAATAAGTGGTTTTAATGTTTCACTATTTTTTTTATTTAACTTGTTATTTACTTCTTCAATATTCTTGTCTAGTTCTTCTAGGCTATAATTACTTATTTCTTTTTCTTTCTTTTTATTAGATAAAACATTTAATATTATAGAACTTGTACCTACAATAGTGGCTAGTAAAAATATTATGCTTGATATATTATTAAATACTAGCGATGTGCTTAAGCAGATAGCACTAATTAATGTTATAATTACTTTTAATTTTAATTTCTTTTTTGATGTTTTGATATCATTTATTCTATTTTTTAATTTTGCTCTTTCTTGGTATAAAAAATCTATTCTATCTCTAATATTAATTGTATAGCTATTAATTTTTTCTTCTGGGCTATCTATTTCTTTTTCATACTTAATTATTAATGTATCTAAATATGATATTTCATTATTTAAGTTATTTATTTTTAATAATATTTCTTTTATTTCTTTAATTTCTTCTTCCATAAAACTCACGATATATATGGTATTATAATATTAGTAATATGTCAATATATTTTTAAAGAAAAAGAACTAATCTAAGATAGTTCCTTCAATCTTTAATTCATCTTTAAATATTTCTTTGAATTCTATTAGTTCTTTGGCTATAACATCAGGATATACTGCTTTGGTAGTCTTTATGGCATCATATATATTTTTTAAATTTATAGTTCTTCTATTTTCATATATAGCATTAGAGAAGCATTGTCTTAATATAACTAAGGCAATATCTGGATACCTTGATGATATTTCATATACTCTTTTAAATTCAGTTGTCATATTAACAATAAATTTCATTATCTTTTCGTTGATAAAATCTGTATATGGAAGAATTACTCCAGTTTGTTTTTCTAGCTTTGGTAATGTCTTAAGTAATATTTCTACGGTCATTTCTTCAGTAGGTTCAGATACATCTACTTTTTCAAATCTTCTTAAGAAAGCTTTATCTCTCATTATATATCTTTCATATTCATATGTAGTTGTAGCTCCAATTATCTTAATACTTCCTCTACTTAGTCCCTCTTTAAACATATTAGCTAAATCTAAAGCACCATTTCCTATTAAAGTGTGTATTTCATCAATGAAAAGAATTACTTTTTCTCTATTTTTTAATTCTTCTACTAGTTTTAGCACTCTATTTTCTTCCCCATTACCATTAATTAATGCAGTGGTATTAACTCTATATATAGTATATCCTTGAAGGGCATCGGGTACCTCGTTTCTTTGAATACGATAAGCAAGTCCTTCAACAATAGCGGTTTTACCTATACCTGGCTTACCTACTAGAACGGCTGATTTTTCCGGTGTTAAAAGCACTAATATTAATTTTTTTATCTCATCATCTCTAGCTACTGCGGGATTTGTAATATATGTAACTTCGGTTAGGTTATCCGCAAAACGATCTAATATTGAATCCATATTATTTTCCTCCTAATAAAGCGAGAAATACTAAAACTGAAGCACTAATCATTATGCCGCATAAAAACATAGCATCTAAAAATCCACCACTCGTTCTCTTACTATAATCATAGTACATTTTATATTTTCTACTTGTCATAATATCTCCCTTATTTTATTCTTTATTTCTTCATTATCGATATCTTTAATGATATCTTCAAGTAATTTTTTCTTTTTATATAAGCCTAATTTTTCTTCATAGAAGTATAGTTTTTCTTCAGCAGTCTTAATATTTTTATGAATAGCATTTCTACTATAACCATCATTCTCACTTATTTCTCCTAGCGAAAGATTGTTAAAATAGTAGTCTTCAAAATACATTCTTTGTTTATCTGTTAATAATTCACCATAATAATCATATAAGATTATTAAATAATTTCTTTCTTCCATATTAGTTTATCTTTACCATTGTATATATTACTTCAATTATGATAAGTAATACTCCAAGTCCAAATAATGTATATACTAGTTTTTTCTTTTTTTCGTCATCGATGTAATAGTAACAGATACAAAATAGAAATAATGCAAAAGAAATAAGTGCTGCTGGCATAAATACTTCATTAGTAATAGCAAAGAATAATAGTACTAAAAATATTACTCCTACTACTAGAGTTATTATAAACTCAGTCCTTTTTAATTTTACAGAGTCAAATATTTTGTACTTTTCTTCTTTCTTTGGTTTAGTATTTTTTTTACTAACTTCTTTTTTCATGTTATCAATCCCTTTCTATAAATCTTTAAATAAGCCATAGATATATTTTTCAATATCAAATGGTTCTAAATCATCAGTTCCTTCTCCTAGTCCAACAAATTTTACTGGTATATCTACTTCTTCTTTAATAGCAAGAACTATTCCACCTTTAGCACTTCCGTCTAGTTTAGTTAGGATGATGCCACTGACATCAGTTACTTCTTTAAAGGCTTTAGCCTGCTGGATACCATTTTGTCCGGTAGTAGCATCAACAACTAATAATACTTCGTGAGGAGCATTTGGTATTACTTTCTTTATTACTTTATTCATCTTTGATAGTTCATTCATTAAATTAACTTTATTTTGTAATCTACCGGCAGTATCTATAAGAACAACATCATACTCGCCTTTAATTGCAGTATCTATTCCATCATAGACGGCTGCTGATGGATCCTTACTGCTTGTGGTAACTACTGGTACATCAATTCTTTTACCCCATTCTACTAATTGTTCTATAGCACCCGCTCTAAAGGTATCTCCTGCTACTAGAATAACTTTTTTACCAGCATTTTTCATTCTATTTGCTATTTTACCAATACTTGTTGTTTTACCAACACCATTTACTCCTACAAAAAGGATAACAGTTGGACCTTCTTCACTATACTTTATCTTAGTATTTAGTACTTTGTTATCTACATACATAATAAGCATTTCATCAACAATTATTTCTTTTAGTGTGTCAGTATCTTTAATATTTTCTTCTTTGGCTCTTTTCTTTAATTTATCAACAAACTTCATAACGGTATTTATTCCAATATCCGCCATTATAAGAATATCTTCTAGTTCTTCAAAATAATCTTCACCAATATTTTTATATTTCTTTGATAAATCACTTATTTTAGTAGAAAACTCTTTTCTTGTTTTAGTAAGTGCTTCATCATATTTAACTATATCTTTATCTTTGCTAAAGACACTTTTTATTTTATTAAATAAACCCATAATAAACCTCCTATAATGTTTTTTTTCTTACTCTTCCTCTTTCTGTAACATTAGTATATTCTGATAGAATATTGTTTTTTAGATATAAATCTCTATCATCAATACTTTTTCTTCTTGCCAAACCAATTTCATAATCATTTAGTATAGATTTATCTATTGGTATTATATAACCACATCTTGGACACATAGTATAAAATTGTTCTTCAATTTCTCCAATGTAATTCATATAACTAATTTGATAAACTGCATCTGATGATAGTTCAAAATTAAATCCACATCCTTTATCTATTCTTCGTTCAAACTCAAATTTTTCATTATCTTTACAACTTATATTCATAACCTTACTTCCTTACTTCTAAAGTATAACATTTTTAAGTAAAATTGTAAATAAAAAAAGATTCAGAATTTTTTTCTAAATCTTTGTTTTACCTTGACCTTCCTTTTGTTTCATTAGTCATTTGATAGTTATATAGTCTTTTAAGTTGTTCATTGTCTATATGAATTACTTTACCACCTTTAGGATTTATTCTTTCACCACCAAAAACTATCCATATTGCATCAAGTGACATATTTGGCATTAAAGCTTCACCATCAGTAAAAATTATTTTATTTTCAACTCGTCTCGAGAAAGCACCTACGGCAACATCAAAGTCAGTACCTCCACCACCTTCAAATCGCATATTTTCTATATCTTCTTCTGTTCTAATCTCATGAAATCCATAGAATCTCGTATCAAAACATCCAACTTTCAATTTAGTATGTTGTAATATATTTTTACATTCTCTTAAAAAGTTCTTTAATAATACTTCATTTATTGAGCCACTTGTGTCAAGAACAATTTCAGTTTCCGGCATTGGTTGTTCTTCTAAATTAGCACTAACTACACCATTTTCAATAGTAGCATTTTTATAGGACCAATCAACATCATATTTTATTGCCTCTCTTAAAACATAACGCCAATCAATTAATGGTTTAGCAGTACCTATATCATTAACTGTTCTAATATCTCCATTCGTTGATGCACCAGCCTGTGATGCTTGTTTCGAAATTGCCTCTTTTAATTCTTGTAGCTGTTTTTTCTTATCTTCAAGGTTCTTTTTAAAAGCATCTTTTTCTCCCATACTTTCAAGTTCTTCCTGTTTCTTTTCAAGTTCATCTTTCTCTTCAACTTTTTTATCAGTTTTTTCTTGTTGTTCCTTATGTTTTTTTACTGCTTGTTCCCACATACTATGAGTATCATGCCCAACATCTTGTTTTGATTCATCTTCTTTTTGTGGATCCTCCCCAGATTCACCACCACTCTGTTCTTGTGATTGTTTTTTTTGTTCTTGTAAACTTCCACTACCTGAATTACCTTGCTGTTGTGATTGAGATTGTTGCTGATTATCACCACTTTGCTTTCCATCATTACTTTGCTGTTTACTTTCTTGATTTTGTTGACTATTACCTTGTCCACTTTGTTGTTGTCTTTGTTGTCTTTGCTGTTTTTCCTGTAATAATTTTTCATATAATTGTTCAGCATCATAACTAATAGCTTCCGCCATATCAATACCACCCGGTGCCATTTTTAAACCATCTCGTTTTAAAAATTGATTAATAACACCATCAGTAGCAATATTCCATAATTCAGGATTCTTACCTTCACTTCTTAATATATGATTGAATGCAATATGACATACTTCATGAGCAAATACAAAAGTTTGTTCCTCAACACTTAATCCCTCTAAATATTCCGAATTATAATATATTGTTTCTCCATCTGTAGCTGCGGTTGGAATATCTTTGTTTTCCTCATAACCTACACTTGCTACTACACTCCCAAAAAAAGGATATTTAACAAGCATTTTTCTTTTTAATGCTGCTATATCATACTTCATAACTTACACCTCAAATTCGTGCAACTAATGAAAATATTTCTTCACTTATTTTATTTTTATTTATTTTATTTGCAGTAACAATTATTACACAGCTTTTAGGTAATTCAAATGTAGATATTTTCCTATGTTCTAATAATTCACAAAACTTTAATTGTTCTTCTTTAGAAATCGAATCAATTTTATCAATTACTAATATTCTGCTGGCATTTGTATTTAATATTTCATTTAGCCATTTAGGAGGTACAAAATCTGCTCCATCATAATGACCATTTAACTCTTTAATATCAACATTGGCAGGTATTACAACTGCATCATCAAAATCCTTACTAGATATAAAATCAACTAATATTGGTGCAACATTTGCTTTAATATATGATAATAATATTTCTTTCTTATTTTCCATCATCTTCTTATACCTCCTCCTGGCATTTCAGCAAGTTTTGCTTCTGCAAGTCTTTCTAACTTACTTTCATCGCCATGTGTCCATAAAGCATCAAAAATTGCTACAAATTCTGCTCCTAATCTTGTAACGAATCCTCTAACTTTTTCTAAATTATCATCATCTACCAGTGTTAATCCCATAGCTGTTGCATATCTTTCAGCAGTATTTAATGTCTGTATATCTCTATCGGTATAATTTCCATTTATTACATCATCTAATGTTATTACTTGTTGATTACAAAATTGTACAAATTCTCTTGTTATATCTTCACCTACTAATGCCCTTAACATTTCTGGACTTCCTGTTGCATAAAGCATTTTAGAGGCCATTTCCCACTTTCTAGGATCAGCATTAGGTTTCTCACCATCATACTTACTTCGAAGTGTTTCACCCTTCTTATAAGCAATATAAGAATAAATTGCTGGATGTATATTATGTTCACTTGCCCACTTTAACCAACCTTCGGTTGTTGTTTTAATATATACATGAGCAAACCTATTGAATAATGGTTCTGCTAACTGATTTGCAGCTAATGAATCTTTCATATCATTTCCTGCCGCTACAATTCTAGCATTTTCTGGTAATTTCCAAATACCATTTACTTCTCTATCTAAAACTATATTAAATGCTATACCTTGAATACTTGGTAGTGCATTTGTTATTTCATCAAAGAATACTACATGAAATCTATCTGGTTCCTTTTCACATTTTTCTTGTAATTTCTTAAGCCATGTTGGTGGAACATCCATCATTTCTCCTGTTGATCCATTATATACACTTTTACCATTTAAACTTTCTGGTGTCGCATTACGAAGATATATTATTTCACAAGTAGGATCTATTTGTTTTACTCTTGCAGATTTACCCTCTGATGAAGGACCGTGTAAGAATACTGCTACACCGCTTTCTATTGCTCCTCTTATAATTTCTTCTTCACTTACTTGTCCAAATTTTAAACCATAAGGATTTCTTCTTCTTTCAGCTTGTTTTTCTTCAAATTGAGCTTTTTCTTCTAGTGTCACATCTTGAAGACGAGTAAATGTTACAGATTGGGTTAAATCTCGAAGCATATATCTATCAAGATATTCTTTCATTTCTGTTCTATCAAAATCACCTTCATAATTAGTTCCTTTATCAAGAAATCTTATACCAGAAACCAATCCTTTTTTTGAAATTAAAATTCCTGTTCTATCATCTATCAACCATTTAACTGGTGATACTTCTACCCAAACGTAATCACCACTTCTATATTCAACACCATTTGAAAGCATGTAACTACTAAAAGAAAGGGTAGCCTTTATACAAATATATTTCTTTCCTTGATATTCGTATTCATCATAAGTTACAGTTTTTTTTGTATCATAGTCATCAGCTCTTGTAGAATTAAATGTGTAATTTCTTCCTGTTTTATTCATTCCTATTTTATATATTGACTTTAGTATATTTTGCATTCTTGAGTCAGCAGCATTTTGAGGATATTCTCCATATTCTACTTCTTCTGTTCCATTGTATCCCCTCACTCTGTTCGGGGAGATTTGAGAAAAGATTACAGAAGATTGCAAAACTGGGCGAACAGCACCTTTGCAATCAAACCTATAGAAGTTTTCCAAATCACCATGTACATTGACCGCGCAGACATTTTCTTTGCCATCACTAGATCTAGTCCAAAAATAACTAGTTCTACCAGTTAAAGATCTATCTTCATCTATTATACAATCAGCATCTTTCCATAAAATACCACCTGTCAAAACACATAAATCTGTAATTGCAGCTTTTGTTCCATATTTTCTAATTACTTCTAATTGGGGTTCACTACTGTTTCCCCAAATTTGTCCTTCAGACAATAAAGTTAAATCTTTACTATTCATTTTAATCATCACCACAATTATATTTTACCATATAATTTTATTTTTTCTTACTGTTTTTTGAAAATTCATAAATTTTATTTTACATTTGATAATAATTTATCACATTTTTCGTTAGAATATTTTAAATGTGCTTTAAAAAAGTTAATTTCAATATTGATATATTCTTCATCAATAATAGATTTGTTTTTCAATTTTTTTATTGTTTTGATATCTTTTCTCATTCTTTGTTTAGAAGAAAATCTAAGTTTCCTAATACCTTATCACTACCAGTAAGAATATGATTAAATCCAAGAAAATCTATGCCATTGTATGCAATTCCAATTTGTGTTTTTTGATTAAGTTCTAAATTTAATTTCTCATTGCAAGCTTTATTTATTTCTTCTAAACAATATTGCAAGTACCACTTATCACAATGAATCAATATAAAATCATCCATATATCTAACATAACCTTTTATTCCTAATTTTTCTTTAACTAACATATCAATTCTGTCAAGATAATGCAAAGCAAGTCGTTGGCTTAATTGATTTTCTAATACTAAACCCTTTTCTAAATTATCTGGTTACATTGTTAATGATAAAATAAAGAACTAGGAAAAAGAATTGTTACATTAAATTGTCAAAGATGTGATACTGAAAAATTTATAACAAAGAAATATTTTAAAGATTAATCCTTTAAGATGATTTTTATAATGACCTAATGATTTTTAAGTCGCTATTTTTAATTTCTAACAATCAAAGACACTTTCTTTATAAATAAAAGAGAAACTATTTTGCTTCTTCTTGAGCTCTAGTTTCTCTTATTACTGTAACTTTAATAGTTCCAGGATATTTTAGTTCATTTTCTATTTTTTCTTTTATTTCTCTAGCTATTTGATGAGCAGTTAAATCATCTACTTCATCAGGTTTAACCATTACTCTAAGTTCTCTTCCTGCTTGAATAGCATAAGCTTTTTCTACGCCTTGCATCTTGTTACCTATTTCTTCAAGTTGTTCTAATCTTTGAACATAGTTTTCACTAGAATCATTTCTTGCTCCAGGGCGTGATGCTGATACAGCATCCGCTATTGCAACAATTGATGATATAATGCTGGTAGGTGGAACTTCTCCATGGTGTGAAGCGATAGCATTTATAACAACTTCATCTTCACCATATTTCTTAGCTAAATCTACACCTATTTTAACATGTGATCCTTCCATTTCAAAGTCAATTGCTTTACCTATGTCATGTAATAGACCTGCTCTTTTGGCAAGATTTACATTTTCTCCTAGCTCACTAGCCATAATACCTGCTAAATTAGCTACTTCCATTGAATGAGTTAAGGCATTTTGTCCATAACTACTTCTGAAATGTAGTTTGCCTACTATTTCAACTAATTCAGGATCCATCTTTGATAGTCCTAATTCATATAAAGCATTTTTACCAAACTCTTTTATGGTTTGTTTAACGTCTGCACAAGTCTTAGCATATAATTCTTCTATTCTAGCAGGATGAATTCTTCCATCTTTAATTAGAGTCTCTAACGTAAGTCTAGCTATTTCTCTTCTTAAAGGATCGAAACTAGATATTACTATAGCTTCTGGAGTATCATCAATAATTAAGTCAACTCCGGTTACTGATTCTATAGTTCTAATATTTCTTCCTTCTCTACCAATTAATCTACCTTTCATTTCGTCGTTAGGTAGTGTTATAACTGATACTGTCTGCTCACTTGTAATATCTGCTGCATATTTCTGCATAGTACCTACAAGTAATTCTTTAGCTCTTTCATCAACTTCTAGTTTAGCCTCAGATTCCATTTCTTTTATGTATGCTGCTATTTCTTTTGACATCTTTGTCTCAACCATTTTCATAACTGCATCACGAGCTTGTTCTTTTGTATATTTGCTTATTCTTTCTAATTCTTCAAGTTCTTTTCTTTTTATTTCTTCCATTTCTTCTTTAGCTTCTTGAATTTTTTGCTGTTTATCAAGTAAATTATTTTCTCTTTCTTCAAGAGCAGTTTCTCTATTTTGAAGGGCAGTATCCCTTCTGTCAATATTATTTTCTCTTTGAAGAAGCCTATCTTCTTGCTCTTTAACTTCACTTTTCTTTTCTTTAATTTCTTTATCAGCTTCTAATTTTAATTTATGAATTTCTTCTTTTGTTTCAAATAAAGAATCTCTTTTAATCTTTTCAGCTTCTTTTTTAGCTTTATCTATTATAGTATCGGCTTTATTACTATCTTTTTTATTCTTTAAAAAATTAAATAAAAATACTAAAGCAAGTCCTATTCCCAATCCAAGAACAAATAACAAAATGGAGAGAACTGTTTTGTCCATATATATACCTCCATTCTTAATATATTTTATAGAAAAAATCATTAAATATTAATTTAAACTATACAAGTTAATTTTATCTTAGATTTTTTCTCTTGTCAAGTGCTTTTATCAAAAGAGAAAATGCTTAAACTCTTATACTAAAAAAATAAGCGCTTGGCTTACTCTTCATTAAAATATTTATTTAGTATTTTATCTATATTTTCTTTGTTAATTGGTTTGATAATGTAATCATTAAATCCATATTCGATATATTTATCTTCTATATTTTTATTATTTGGTGTAACCATTATAATTGTTATAATGTTATACTTGGCCTGTTTCTTAATATAATTTAATATATCATTTTGATTTTTAATAACTTCATTTGTAAAACTATCTATTTCAAAATTAGGAATAATATCATCAATAATAATCATATCAAATGTTTCATTAGCACTTAGCATATTTCCCATATCTCTTCTATTTTTCACTGATACAATTTCAACATTATATGGCCTTAGTAATATTTTTATTTCTTTTAGTCGTAGATTATTATCGTCTACTATTAGAATTCTTTTATTACTATAATTATGATATTTGATTTTAACATTCTTATTTTCTTGTTTTTCGTTTATAACATCATATTCACTCATAAGTCTTTGGTTAATACCCATTAATAAATTAATAGTATTATCTTCTTTGGTTATAGTTATACTACCATTCATTTTTTCTAATAGATTTTCTATTATCTCATAATTAACATCATTTGTTTTAGTTAATTTAAGTTTTTTTGTTTTTTTATCTTCTTCTAAATAATCTAAAATAGATTTATCACTGGTTACAAATTTAAATCTTAATCGAGAAAATCTACCAACTTTAATATCATCTATTACCAATGACATACTCTTTTTGTTTGATATTGATACAATTAAATCAAAAAAATATAGAATAGTTTTGATAACTCCTGATTCATCGCCATATAGTACTGATGGTAGTTTATCACTAATTTCAATATCTAACTTAATTTTGTTTTTTCCATCTATTTCTAAAAATTGTTTTAATTTATCTAGCATATCTGCCATTTCATATTTACATATAATTGTTTTAGGTTTACTTTTAACTATTGCTAAATCAAGAATACTGGATATTTTATCACTTAGTTTAACAGAATCTTTTTGAAATTTATATAAAACATTATTTAATTCTTTGATGTTATTTTTATCTACTTTTGTTTCATTAATTAATTCTAAACTTTTAATTGAAGATTCTAAATCTTTAGAAATATCCCCTATTAAATTTAGTGTTTTTCTAGAAGATTCTTCTACTAATTGTTTTTGAAATGCTAATTCTTTAGCCATTTTTACATCTGGATTTTCTATAGTATTATACATAATAAATAATATATATGCATAGAAGAAACCTTCAAATATTAGTTCTTTACAATAGCCTCTTATTAAGAAGCCAATCAAATAAAGTATTATTAATATTATATATGGAGATATTTTTTTGATTGAATATTTTTTCACAAGAAAATAAAAGAGTGTTGTTAAGAAGAAGGCAAAACTCAGAATAGTGTGACCTAAAGCCACATCATATGCAAGGCCTTCACCATCTAATAGTTCTCCTTCCAATATGACATTTAATGGTAATAATATTATAAACAATATTGAAATAATGGTGACAATTGCTAAAACTTTTTTTAATTTATTAAGTTTTTCTTCTTTATCATAAATTGATATACAATAAAACATTGAATACAAGTTAAGTAAAGCTAAAATACTCATATATATTTTTTGTAAAATGCATATTAAGGTAAAATTACCAATTAATTTAGCCACTATGTATGTTGAGATTCCCACTAATAAAAATGAAAAATTTAATCCTATTAATTTAGCATATGTTTTTGTTTCAATTGTTTCTATGTTTGGCTTTGAATAGAATAATACTATTAAAGTTGTAATTATAAGTAACCCCACTATTTGTAATATAATTGCTTGCATAATTTTACCTCTTTTTTTCTTTTTTATTTTTTTAATTTTTTTGAATGACCTCTTAATAAGAAGGCATTATTTATATTAATATCTAAGTTTTCTAAAAAACTAAATACTTCTTCTTCACTAGTAATGTTCTTGTCGTGAAAACTCTCACTTATAGCATCTTCTAGTGAGAAACCATAACCATAGTTACATTTTTCTACTATCTCTTTTTGGAAATCATAAATATATCCCTCTGGTACATTATCTCTTTGAAAAATAGGCTGAGTCTCTAGTATTTGCCATTTTAATGTCGCTAATTTATCTCTTAATTCACAATTTAATTCTACTTCGGTTTTCGTAGTACTTTTAGCAATTCCATAATTTTTTCCTATATTGAAATAGAACTTATTACCATATTGCTCTACTGCTATTGGAACTATTTCTACACCTGTTTCTTTTGCCATTCTAACAGTTCCTACAAATGTTTTCATTACTATTACATTTGGAGTTACATTCCAAGCTCCTTCTGGATATATTAATAAATTACCACCATTATTCAATAGTTCTACCGATCTATTATAAGCTATTTTTCTGTCTATTTTATTCTTTGTCTCTAATGGTATAACTCCATTAAGTTTTAATCCTTGATAGATTGGCATTTTATACAATATACCTGGATCTCCAAGCATTAGATAGGCTGGCTCTTTAATAATTTGAAATGTTCTTTGTATATCATTACCGCCTATATGCGTACAAGCAAATATTTTTGGTACACCTTTTTTGGCATTATTTTCATTAGCAATAATTATATTTTTCTCTTTTGATAATGTTTCATCTATTTTTAGTATTAGGTTAATTAATGGATGAATCTTTTTTCTTAACTCAATACCTTTTAATTTATCTCCTTTATTGTAGCAATAAATCCTATACTCTGCGTAATAATTAACTAATTCTTCAATTGCCATATTTCTTTTTTCAATCAAAGTTAATTTCTTAAATGTATCCATAAACCACCCTCCAAATAATTAATAATTAATCATATGCACTATTATAACATAAAAATGCTATTTTTTGTAACTTTTTAATTATTAACTATATATTTTAGTATATAGTTACTGCTTATATATAATAGATGCACTGGCATATTAAATTAAGACTCTTAAAATGAGGCTTAATTTAACACTCATAAGACTACAGGCTTAGAGTGAACACCAGAAAAAACTTACCACTTAAGGTAAGTCTTTATTATCTTGTTTTTGATTTATATGGAATATCAAATGTTACTTCAATCATATTCATTTGTTCAAAATAACTTGCTTTAATTATATTATAGCCTTCACTAACCATTTCTTTTAATCTATCAAAACTAACAAACATTGTAGCACCACCAATAGTTAATCCTTCACTTCTTTTTCCTGTTGCTACTTCACTAATAAATTTATTTATTTCTTCTGCTGATGATACTGTTTTATTTGCACTACTATCTAAATCATTAGGTGTATAAAAGAAACTATTATTATTTGATTCTTTGTTCAAATCTCCTGGTTTGTGGAAGAAATCACCTGTATTTGTTTTTTCTTCTAGATTTTCTGGTGCTTTAAAATAATTACTCATTTTCTCCTCCTAATAATATTTTAGCAGTTCTAACCATTTGTGCTGAATATCCCATTTCATTATCATACCAAGCAATAATTTTAACTAATTGCTTACCATCTACTTCAAGTACTTTTGTTAATGATAAATCCACTACTGCTCCATAAGTAGAACTAATTATATCCGAAGATACTATTGGATCAAAAGTACCTTTAATAGTTTCACTTTCATTATTTAAAAACATACTATTTATTTCATCTTCAGTAGTCTTTTCTTCTAATTCTAGTGATAAATCTATTAATGAACCATCTGATACTGGTACTCTAATTGCTCCTCCTGATAATTTACCTTCAAGACTTGGTATAACTTTTCCAATAGCGGTAGCTGCTCCTGTTGAAGTTGGAACAATATTCATAGCACATGCTCTACCTCTTCTGGAATGACTACCTTTCTTATGACTTACATCTAGTGTTACTTGATCGTTTGTATAAGCATGAATTGTAGTCATAAATCCTTTTATGATACCAAAGTTATCATCTACTAATTTTAGTACTGGTGCAAGACAGTTAGTAGTACATGAAGCTGCACTCACTATTTTATCACTATCGTCTAGGATATCATCATTTACATTATAGACAACAGTCTTGACATTTCCTTTGCACGGAGCACTTACTAATACCTTTTTAGCTCCTGCTGTAACATGCTTCATGGCATCTTCTTCTTTAGTAAATTTTCCAGTACATTCAAATACTAGATCTATTTCAAGTTCTTTCCAAGGTAAATTTGTTGGATCCATTTCTTTGTATACTCTTACTTTTTTACCCTCTATTATAATGTTTTCTTCATCATAAGTTATTTCTTTATTATAGTTACGATGATTAGTATCATACTTAAGAAGATAAACTAATTCTTCTGGTGTACTTAAGTCATTAATAGCTACTATATCAAAATAATTATCTTCTTCTATTAATCTAAATACTAGTCTTCCTATTCTTCCAAAACCATTAATTGCTATTTTCATAATCTTCTCCTCTTTCTTAGTCATTAGCATAATTATCAAAGTATCCTTGTATTAATATTACAGGTGTTCCTTTATCTCCTGAACCACTAGTAAGGTCACATAATGAACCCACTAGGTCTACTATTCTTCTTGGAGTTGTTCCTAAACTCTTATTTTGGCCTACTAGATTTGATTCTTTTTTCTTTATCTCTTCTTTCATGGCTTCATTAAGAGCATCTCCTCGTAGGTTTGATAAGGTATTATCGGATACATATTTTAGTTTTATCTCATTTGGAGTACCTTTTAATCCATCTGTGTATGCTGGTGATACTACAGGATCCGCTAATTCCCATATTTTACCTACTGGATCTTTAAAAGCACCATCACCATATATTAATACTTCTACTTTTTTACCTGTTTCTTCAAACATTCTTTTTTGAATACCTAAAACTAAATCTAAACCATCTTTAGGAAATAATTTTAATTTTTCATCAGTACTCTTGTTTGAACCTAATAGTCCATATTCAGCATTGTAACCGCTACTATTGATACTATGAGTCATTATGTTATCTAATCCTAATATAATATTAGCTTCTTTTAATAACATCTTAGTTCTTTCTCTAGTATGGATATCACAAGCTAAAACATCTTTAGTATATTTTAATATTTCTTTGGGATTATTAGAGAAAATAAATTCTATTTTACAATTTTCTTTTTCACATATTTCAGTATATACATCTATATAGTTTACTCCTGTGAATTCGTGGACGATATTTCTAAAGTATTCATTATACTTCTCAATACCAAATGAATCACTATATGGATTAATATTATATTTATCTAATAAGTCCTCACTAAATAAATGATTACCTACTTCATCTGCTGGATAAGAAAGTAACATATATATCTTATCTACTCCTCTAGCAATACCTTTTAGTATCATAGAAAATCTATTTCTACTTAATATTGGAAATACTAAACCAACTTCTTTATTTGGAAATTTGTTTTTTATATCTTCTGCTATATCATCTACTGTGACATAGTTACCACTGGCAATACCGACAACTGCTTCAGTTACTCCAATTATATCACGGTCGCGTATTTTAAAGTTTTCACTTTCACTGGCTCTAAGGACTGAATTTACAACAATCTCTTCGAGATTATCTCCTTCTTTAATTATTCCTGTTCTTATACCTCTCGCGGTAGTTCCTACATATCTCATGTCTATCACTCTCCTAATATAATTATATATTATATAAATTTAAATTAAAAGAATTTTACTATTACTTGACACTTTTTTTGTCATAAATTATGTTATTTATACCACTTGATATTACTAATGATAATTTATCTATTTGGAAATCTATTTCTTTTGGAGTTACAATAAAATTATAGTTAAGTGAATTTAGTACCTCCTCAATTAAACTTATTCTATCGGTATCAGATAATTCTCCTATTAAACCTAGTACTTCTTTCTTTTCTTCAGTACTTAGATTTTTATCTTTTATTTTATCTAAATAGTTATATCTATTAAATACTAGTTTATTTTTTGATGAATTATCTTTAATGTAAGAGATATGTTTGAATAAATAATTTATTGTATCATATACAATAATGGAAGAACCTACTACTGTGGGAATACCTATGGCAATAACTGGTATACCAAGGGTATCATTACTTATCTCTTTACGCATGTTACCTATACCACTTCCTGGATGGATACCAGTATCAGTTATTTGAATACTCTTATTTATTCTACTTATTGTAGAGGCCGCTAGTGCATCTATTACTATGATAAGACTAGGTTTTGTTTTTTTTGCTATTGATAATATTATATCTTGCGTTTCAATACCTGTGTCCGCCATTACACCTGGGGCTATTTTGGATATTTTTAAAATATTTTCTTCTGGATTTCCAAGGAGAAATAGATGCCTTGTTACAATAATATCTTCAAGTGCTTTTGGTCCTAGACTATCTGGAGTACTCTTAGCATTACCTAAGCCCACAACTAGTATAGAAGATTTATCATAGTTAGATAGGATAGTCTTTAATTCATCTTCAAATACTTTGGTTACTTTCTCTCTATTAGTGGTATCTGTAACATCTACAAATTCTATAGTAATATAGTTACCTTTTTTCTTATTTAATATTTTACTTGTCTCTTCATCAACATTTACTTTTGTTACCTTAATATCATCAATATTATAGGTATCACTTTTGATACTTAAACTACTATTTTCTATGGTATCTAATACTAAATCAGTATGTATATCATACTTTTTTAGGTCAATTTCATGATTCATTGTTATCACCAGTAATATTTTTTACAAAAAGTACCGAAAATATTTGCTTTTTTAGCATTTTTTTGGTAAAATTATAATTAGTTTTGGGAGGAGATGAAATTTATGGCAAACGTTAAAAATGCAAAGAAGAAAATTAAGCAAATTAACAAAGTAACTTTAGCAAACCAACAACTAAAATCTACTGTTAAAAACGCTATTAAAGAAACTGATAAAGCAGTAGCTGCTGGTAACAAAGAAAGAGCTGAAGATAGATTAAAATTAGCTATCAAATCTTTAGACAACGCTAAAGTAAAAGGTTTAGTACATAAAAATAAAGTTGATAGAGAAAAATCTAGATTAACTAAAAAAGTAAATACTATGGAAGTAAAGTAATTACTTCTTTTTTTATATTAAAAGCAAAAGCATAATTTATAAAATATCTATTCTATCTTTTGTGAATTTGTTTTTTAATATAATATAAAAACCTCACTTCTCAAAATATGAGAAATGAGGTTTTTATCATTTATATGTTAAATCTTAATGATTTTTATTACTTATTAGACTCTATTACTTTTTCTAAAAATATCTTTTCATTAAAGGCACCACGTTTCTCATTTTTTTGTTCGGCAACTAAAATAACATTGTCTAATGTTTTGCTCTCTATCTTTGCTAGTGCGTTTATTATTTCCAACATATCTGCTAGTTCTTCAATTCTATCACTTCCACTAGCTTCTATTACTTCTTTGTATTCTTCATAAAGTTTTTTTTCTAATTCGTTTTTATACTCATCTTCAGATAATATCCTAGTAACTGGAGTTTCTCCTTTACTTTTAATTATGTTTGGAATATTGTCTCTTACTAATTTATTATATATTCTTTCCATTTTTTCTCCTCCTTATAAATTAATAATTCTTCTTGTCTGGAATAACACCTCTAACGCCTCCTCGTGGATCTTTAACATCACCACTATATCTGGGTATTAAATGCATATGAATATGCATTACACTTTGACCAGCATCTCTACCACAGTTTAGTCCTATATTATAACCTGTCGGAGAAAACTTCTCATCTAAATATTTTTTACATTTATTTAATAGTTCTAATATTGCAATTTGTTCTTCTTCTGTGATATCAAAGAATGTAGGTGCATGTCTTTTTGTGACTATCAATATATGACCTTTACTTACTGGAAATTCATCAAAGTAGGCTATGGCAAGTTTGTTTTCGAATAGAGCTTTTTTGTTTTCAATAAAGTTATCGCAAAAAATGCAGTTCATGAATTCACTATTCCTTTCTCTATGTTAATTATAACACAGAAAAAGAAATATTTTAATTATTTTTATCAAAAATAACATTAAAATTTAATAAATCATAAATTATTGATTGTAAATCTTCCTCTCCGCTATTCACTTCCGGAACAAAATATCTAGGTTTATCATCATTGAATGTTTTATTTATCGAAAGTATAAATTCACTTTTTAACAATTCATTGTTGCTAAAAAATGTATTTAAATTTCCGGTATGAGGAGTCCATCTTCCTTTTACACTTTTTCTTTTTCCCCATAAATGGAAACCTCCAATATATTCAATATATTTATTAATATTTTTATTAAAATCTGTAATTTTATTTAACTTTATGTCATCCATTTTTATTGCTTCGGCACTGAATACTTGTGGGTAATCAAGAACTAATTTTAGTCTTAAATTTCTATTTGATAATTCATTTAAAAATTTAATTATTGACTTGCAATTAGAAATTAAAAACTTACCACCTTTATAGAAGGTTCCACATCTATTTTCTATAAATATTTTTACATTAGGATATTTTTGTAGGATTATTCTTTCGAACTCTATATATGTATCAAAAAAATTATCAAAATCAAGGCAATAATCATTAAAAGGTGGATGGACTTCTATAATTTCTGGTGGTTGATTATTTCCTATCAAATCTATTATATAATTAGCAAACTCTTGTGCCCATTCTTTGTCTTTCCATAATTGTGGTATATTATCTTTTTGTGAACTTTTTAGCTTAGGATATTTATTAATTAAGCTATTGTCTAATTTTCTCTTCATATGTGAATATTCTGTATGAAGAGAATACTTCCTTATTGGTGAAATACTACTTTTATCAAAGTTTCCGGCGATTTCATCAATATTACTTGTAATACCTACTGGATATTTTTTAGAATGATATGTTATTGGTATTAAAATCATATGGTTCTCCTTAAAATTTTCGATTTTCCTACTGGTGTTTGAATATCCCAAAAAACTAATTTACCATTGTTATTCATTGATATAGAAATAGTATATTCATCTGACTTATCCCAAAATTCATCAATTAAATTAACATAATATATTAAATTATTAACCAAACTATAATCTAGTGGTTTATATTCTTTATCAAATATTTCCATTTGTGGTTCCAATCCAAACTTTTTTAACTTATTGATTCTAATTAATTTATCATTTTCAAACTGTTCACGACTTACAAAATCTAATTTTATATATTTCCACCATTCATTTTGCCATCCCATTTCAATTGGATAATTAAAACTAATAACTTCGTGTGGTGTTATATCTCCTCTATTTATATCTGATACATCAAAGCCTTTTCCAACACTTTCAATAACAAACGAATTTAAAGGTTTATTAACGCACATATTTATTCCATATATGTTTTTAGTTCTATCTATTGGTTGTAATAGCCACATTCGTGTTCCATCTACTTTTCTCTCTTCTAATTTTTCTAAATCTATTAATGATTTATTGCCACCTCTTATAGGATTTGTACATGGCTTTATATATTGATATCTTATAGTACAATATTCCGATTTTAATGTCTCTTTTAACTGTACGATTTTTTCTTTTGTTAACTTTTCATTTTCTTCAAAAAGTACACTATCAAATACTGGGCAACCAACATTTGCTAAAAATTGATATGTGGAAATTTTTTCGTTATTCGCGGCATTGTAATTTTTGTTAGGTAATACTATCATTTTATCTTCCTCCTTAGTAGTTATTTCCTATAAATTAATTTTTTTTCTTTATAAAATTCTAAGTTTTTTTCTATTACATCAATCAAAGGATATTCTCTCCAATTCCATTCTTGCTTTTGCAGTGAATTAGCTAAAACCATTCTTAAAAACTGCGATGGTATTCCTTGATGAGTCATAATATAGTTTTTACCATTGACATCACGATAATATAAATATTTTTCATATTCATGACATATTTGCCTCAAGTCATTAATATCATCTATTTCTTCAGTTTCAAAGTTATATTTTGATATTTCATCAAGTAGTGATATATTGTTTGGAAAAATATGCAAGTGTGCATGAATAATGCTCTTTCCACTTTCATTTGATGGATATAATGCTCCGTGTTCAAACATTGAAAAACTAGAATTAAAATATTTTTTATTTATTTCCTTTTGCCATTCAATAATTTCTTTTAACTCTTTCAATTCATCTAAGGTTAATTCTCCAAAACAATTTATGTGTTCTTTTGGAACAATTAGTTGATAATTGTCTACGATTCCACCTGTTGTTGGAAAAACGACAAATTTTGGTGTTTCTGCTATAATTCTGTTTTTACCTACTATGCTTTTTTTGGGTTCAACTAATTCTTGACAAAATGGACATATAATATTTTTCATTTTATTTTCCTCCAATTCTTTTATTATTACATAGGTCAATATTTTTAAATTCAAATAAATAACCTTCTATTTTTTTTATATCGATTAATTCAATAAGACCATCGTTATCTATGGCTAAAACTTTACCAATAATAAACAAATATTTACCAATTATTGTATTAAAGTCTTTTTTTATATTATATTCTCTGGCACTAAACATTGTTGAATTAAATATACTCAATTGATTTTCTTTGACTAACATAGCATTATTTATTTTACTTTCTAAATCGTCATAAGTATTGACTTCTGGTTCTATTAAATATTTTTGATAATCATTTGGTACTATTTTTAATATTTCTTTATATTTATCTGTAAGTTTCTTTAACACTTCTACTTTATCATTTGGATAAAATACGATATTTTTCATTTTATAATTAGTAGTCACTAAGCCACTTATTCCATAATCGATAATTATTTTTTCAATTACTCTAGCAATTTTTCCAGTTGGAGTTTTAGCTATAAGAATAGAAAATAGTGCTCCTTGTTCCAATAATCTTTCATACTTTTTAATTTCAGATGCTGTTCCAACTTTAATTTTATTTCCATTAAAATAAGCAAGGTAAACATAATGTGGACTATTACAGTATTTTAAGACATCTTTATTTTTAGCATAACAATTGTCTCCGTGACATTTTACGCATTTATAAAAATCATACATATATTTACATTTATCACATTGTACTTGACTATTATCAACTAAATTATTGCAACTAATATACTGCCTAGTGTATGGATTTATTGTTCCAAGACAAATTTTTTTATTAATTAATTCAATATTGAAGTTATTTGGTACATCTATATATTCATCTTTATATGTAGTATAATCCTTTAAATGTAAAAGTGGAGTTGTTTCATCTTTCCAAATTATACCAATAAAATATTTTTTCATCTTATAAAACACCTCTTCTTTATTTAAATTATCTAAAAAAGAGGAAACCAAAGTAAGGCCTCCTCCTCCAAAACTTAAAAACTTGTAAGTTTTAAGTAACTAAGTCATATGTTACCATTATTCTGTACAATAGTCAACTTTTTTTTACAATTTTTGGAATTTTTTTAATATTTTAAAAATAATAATTGTTATTTATTTTACTACAATAGGTTTAACTCATTTTTTAAACTTTCTTGTAATAATTTAGAAAAGTTAATACCTTTCATATCTGCAAGATTTTTTAGCCACTCTGGCATAGTTACTGTTGTATTTACTGTTTTGGAAGACATTTTCTTTTCGTGTTCTACAGGATCTAACTCTACCATAGTAATAAAGTCGCCATCTTTTACTTTGATGTCCATATAATTGAATGTTGGTTTTGGTAATCTATCTTTATACTCTGGTAACATAGCATACAATGCATCTTGTGCCATATAATATGCATCATCAAAACCAACACCATATGTAAACACATCATCAAAATCAATAAATTTTACATTGTATACCTCTCCTTCTTTGGAAAAAATTGCAGGATAAAAATATTTTTTCATTTTTTATTAGTAGTCTAGTAATAATATCTTTAGAACATAACCAGTTTTCTAAAATATATTACTAACTTTCTCCTTTCATTTATAGTATACCTTTCTCGTTAACACTTGTCAACACTTGTTATGCAATAAAATAATACTTCAATTTGAAGACCTTAGGCTTCAAATTGCCTCGGAAGACTACAGGCTTACGAGGAATATAAAAAGAAAGAGAATTAAATCTCTTCCTATATCATATTTTCTAGGTTATCTATAGCTTTCGTTTTAGCAGAATTCATTTTTCTAGCTAACTTCTTAATATTACCATTTTTAATGTTTTGATATAGAGCGGCACTACCTACTCCTATACCCATACCCATTAAAGCCATACCTACTTTGGATTTCATTATTTTATCACCCCTTTAAAATATGACAGGTATTTAAGTATTATTAAATACCAATAATATTATTTACTAAATTATTATAATTATACTAGATGTTGTATTTATTTATTATTAAATCTTTTAGGGTGGTTTTTCTATTGTCTATATAGTCATTGTTTATACCATAGATAAAAGAATTTGGCTCTCCGACAATGATGAGACTTTTTTTAGCTCTAGTAACTCCAGTGTAGACTAGTTTGTTGTATAGCATTCTTTTAAAGTTTGAAGTTATTGGCATGATAACGGTATCGAATTCACTACCTTGGGCTTTATGAATACTAATGGCATATCCATGTCTAAAATTAATAAATTTATCAGGAGTGTATTCTACGATATTGCCATCATAATTTATATTTATTTGATTTGGTATTTTTTTGCCATCTGATACAATGATTTCTTCAATATATCCAATATCACCATTGTAGACATTATTGTCAGGATCATTAACTAATTGAAGGACTTTGTCGTATTCTCTATAGACGACGTCTTTGAAGACTATTTCTTTTTTGTTTTTGGCTTTGGGATTGAATAACTCCTGGAGCATGATATTTAGGCTATCTATGCCATTTATGCTTTTGTACATTGGAGCTAGTACTTGGATGTCCATATCAGAATAGCCTTTTTTAATTGCTTTGGTTACTACTTCTTTGATGTAGGATAAGGTATTATCATTGTCACTATTTATGAATAGGTAATCATCTTTTTTTATGAATAAGTCTTCGCTAATGTTTTTGCTTTTTATGTCATAGGCTAGATTTAATATATATGAGCCTTCAGTTTGACGATATATTTTGTTTAGACTTATTACTGGAAGGCAGTCGCTATCTATTAAATCTTTTAGTATTTGACCTTCGCTAACACTTGGAAGCTGGTAATAATCTCCGACGAGTATAAGATGAATATCTCTTTTTGTTCCTTTTAGAAGTGCTTCCATAAGAAGAGTATCAATCATACTTACCTCATCTACAATGATGTATTTTTCTTTATTTGGATTATATTCATCTGTAGCAAAGGTGTTGGTATCTTTATCCCAACCTAGGTATTTATGTATGGTATAGGCAGGAAGATTTGTTGTTTCCATCATTTTTTTTGCCGCTCGTCCAGTGGGAGCAAGGAGTGCTATATCGGTGTCGCGAGCTTTCTTACTATCCATAATGATACTGACAATGGCTTTGATTATGGTTGTTTTTCCTGTACCTGGTCCTCCAGTAATGATGGTGATGTTATTGTTCACACCACTTTCAATGGCTTTTAGCTGAATATCATCATAAGTTATTTTATTAAATTTATCGTTATCAATATATTTCATTATACTGGTATTTGTCATAATTGGCATATCGTTTAGGAAGCAGATTTTTTCACAGATGTATTTTTCAGCTTCGTAAAAATGTTTTAGATAGTATCTTTTTTCTTCAATAACTATTTTACCTTCACGGACTAACTGTAGAATTAGGTAATCAAACTTTTCTGAAGTAATGCTAACGTAACTGGATAAATTGAATGATATTTCTTCTTTGGTTAGATAGGTGTCCCCATTGTTAAAGCAGAGATTTTTCATGACATATATTATTAGTGCTTTTACTCTGCGGTCATCTTCTTCATTAATTCCCATTCCTATGGCTATTTCATCTATTTTGGTAAAGGGCATTTCATCTGTTTCAATTAGTTCATATATATTAGTATTTACTGTATCTAATATTTTATTATTATATTTGTTTAAAAAGCTTAGGGATTCTTTCATTTCAAAACCTAACTTGGTTAGTTCTATTACAATACTGGATGTATCTTGATAGTCTTTTAGTACTTCATATATTTTGTCTATTTTTTTGTCTGTTAGTCTTGGTATTCCTACGAGGCAAGATTTGTCTTCGAGTATTTTGTTTATGACATCTTCTTTTAGAATACTTACTATTTTTTCCGCTGTTTTTTCTCCGATGGGAAATAGATCGCTTGATAGGAATGTTATTAGTTCTTCTTCTTTGGTGGGAACATTTATGTTAAAACTATTTACATTCATTTGAAGGCCATATTTAGGATGATTAGCTACTTCTCCATATAATATATATTCTTTTTTATCGCTAAGTCTTGGAAGAGTTCCAGTAATATTTATTACATCTCCTTCTTCAAACTCGGAAAATGTACTTTCTTTTACCTTGAATAGTCCTACCATGTAACTATTTATTTCATTACGATATATTTCTTTATATAGCATTCCTTTGATAAAATTTTCTTCCATTTGATACATCCTTTCTTCTTAATAATTATATCAATTTAGGAAGGTAAAGTAAATAAAAAAGAATGGTTATTAATAAAAAAAACTATCTCATAAAACGAAAGAGAACTATCATTTACTTTTTTTGATAGTTCGTTATTAGTTTACTAGTTTTATATAAATAATCAATCATTTTATTTATTTTTATACACATTTTATATTCGTCATTTTCTAACTCTATCTTACTGGGAATAGCTATCTGGCTGAATAAAAGTAATCTTTCTTCTTCTTTTAATGGATAACTACTTTCGTAGTAATGGAATAAGTCATCAAAGTCTAATTCTAGATAGTGATTCTTATAAAAGGATAATAAATCATATATAGGACTATCTATTCTACTTTTATTCCAACTAATAAGATAGGGCTTCTCACTTTTTATATAATGATCAAGTGTAATGTTATTATGAATATTGACCACTCGCTCATTTTTGCTATCTTCTATTTGTTTATACCATTCTTCTATTTTGTCTCTGGAATAATAGATGCTTTCAAATATTATATTTATATTTCTCGCTATTAAATATGAAGATGGCGACATATATACTTCTTTTTCTATTGATGTTATTAAGTTGGTGTAATAGTTATTTAGATAGTCTAAGTTGTTTATAGTAGTTTCGTATATTTCTTTGTTGTGGTCAATGTCTACTTCTCTATAAAATGTAGTTTTACTGTGAAGAAGACTAAGAAGATATATTAGGTCCATGGCTTTTTGTTCTTTTGGTTCATAACTATTTTTAATGTATGGGTATAGTTCGTATTTTTTATCAAGAGCAACTGGTTCGGGAAAATAGTCAAAGGAACGGGATTTTAAATAGCTATATGTTCTTTCTATGTCATCTTTTTTTCTTTCTTTAACCACTAATTTGTCATCTATTATTTTGGCATTTGATAGAATGGTAATTTTTTTTATGGGAATATTATACTTAGTAAGTATTTCGCGTAGATTGTTATTCACCTTTTTTTGGAATTATTACTTTTTCCCCTGGCTTAATATTGTTTATATCATTATAGTTTTCGAAGTCTTCTTTGGATATTTCATACTTAGTAAGTATCTTCTCGAGAGTATCATCTTCTTTTACAATGTAGACATAATATGTTGTATATGTTTCTGTGCTATCTAGGTTGGAGAATAAATCTGTTCCGATATTTATTGTTTCCTCTCTTGATTCTTTAGTACTGCTGGTATCTGGTGATTTTACTTCTGCTTTTTCCGGCGCTATATCGTCCTCCTCTGGAATGTCCATTGGTGTACTTGGAGTTCTTAACGTCTCTTCTGGAGCTTCTTTTGATTCTTTTGGTGCTAATAGATCTTCTGGTTCATCTTTTACTGGTTCTTCTGGTAAATACTCTGCCTCAATAAATAAGTCAATATTTACTTTTAAAGTGTCTTCATTGATTATATCGTAATAGAAGTCTTCAATATCGGCATTAACAGTACTTATGTCATATCTAGGATCTAAAGTGATATCAAATGGTAGATCAAATGAGAAGTCTTCTCTGCTGATGGAACCTTCATTCATTTTGTAGTCTCCAGTTATGTGGAAAGCTCCGGATACTACTTTGTCCTCGGTTACCTCTATGTCTCTTTCTAATGATATAGAGGTAATTTCACTAACTTTTGTTTTAAATGGTAATTCTTTTTTGAATGGTATAATTTGTTTCATAATCACTCTTCCTTTCAATAAAGGATATGTTAAAATTTGTAAATTATGAAAAAAATAGTTCTTTTTTTTATAATTTAATGTTATACTTAATTAAGAGGAGGTAAATTATGGGATTAAATGGTTTATTAGGAAGTAATGATGGTTTTTCTAGTAATTTCGGAGGTGTAGCTGCCGCTGGGGTATGGATGATTGTATCTGTTATACTTGCTATAATTGGTGGTATTGTTTTATACTTTGTTGTCTTTACAAAACAAAATGAGCATAAGTTTACTGGTACTATGGCTTGGATATATGATTTCTTTACATTCAAAAAAATGTTATTAGAAACCTTACTTAAGATATTATATATGATTGTGGCTATATATATTACATTGTCTTCATTCTCATTAATATCTATAAGCTTTATCGGTTTCTTACTTCAATTAACTTTAGGAAATCTACTTGCAAGAATTGGATTTGAATTTTCTTTATTATTATTAACAATCTGCAAGAACACTACTGAAATTAATGATAAGTTATCTAAAAGCAAAAAAGAAATAAAAGAAGAAAAAAAAGAAGAAAAGAAAGATAAGGAATAAAATTATCTTTCTTTTTTACTTGCTATTTGAGTTTAATTTACGAACTTTGGTCAAAGTTTCTTTATTTACTTTTTGATTTTCTACTAGTTTATTTTTTATTAGGAATGTTTTCTTTCTACTATTAAGAACATCTTGCTCTAATAGTTCTATTTTTTTATATGCTTCGCTATACTCTGGAAGGTTGTATTTTAGAAACTTATTTCTAAACTCACCTTTTAGATTGTTGATATCTTGAAGAGCTAAATCTATGTTTTCTTCTACTGTACTTATACTGCAAATTCTATTATTAAGTTCTAAATTGTAGTTTTCAAATGAGTAAACTATTTTTTCTTGTTTTTCATAATGAAGACTGTGATACATACTTCCTACTAATTTTCTTGTAGCATATGTTTTTGCAGCTATTCCAGGAAGGATTCCTCTTAAAGGTGTTAATGATAGTAATCCTATATATTTTAATGATATTGATAATAGGTTATTTAAGCCTTGCAATTTATACTTAGTATATTTTGTTTTATTTATTGTTCCTATTTTTAATGATAGTTTATCTAAATATATTTTATTATTTTTTATAATATCATCACATCTATTATTAATTTCATCTAAATTTAGCATTTTTTCTTTAGCTTCTTTGTATCTACTATCTCTTTCCGATAATTCTTTTTCTCTTGTCTTTGTTTCTTCCTCGAGATTTTTTGTTTTTATCCCTAATTCTTCCAATTTAATGGTAAGTTTTTTGTATTCATCAAATAATTTTATTTTGTTTGGCAATTTACTTTCTTCAATATCAGAGATTAACTCTTTGTATTTAATTATACTTTCTACTAAATCTTCATCATTTATTGTTTCGGGTTCTATTAAGATATTTTCTTTAATATTATTGATGTTTTTATTGATTTTACTTAATTTTTCTTCAAGAACTTCTATTTCTTTTTTTATAGCAGTAGCTCTTTCTAAAAGATTTTTATCGTTACCATACTTTTTTATTAAATAGGCTTCACTTTCTATTATGTCATACTCATTACTTAGCTTATTTATTTTTTTCTTTATTTTTAGTGCTATTGATATCTCCATATTATCTATGACCTTTATATTCTCTGTTTTGTTAACCTTACTAATCTTATTAGTTGAAATGTTAGTATTACTTTTTAATCGAATTGCTTGTTTATTTTTAGTTTTATTTTGACTCATTTTACTTTTTATTGTTTCATTAATAGTTTTGTTTTTTATATAACCATTATTTGGAATTACTATATTTTTTTCAATATTTATTCTATTTATTTCTTCTTTTTTTAATGTAATGCTTTTTCTTTGTACACTATTTTCACCTGAAAAATGATCTATGATATTCTTAATAAAGCCAAAGAAAATTAATGGTAAAAACAATATTATTTTGAATATACTTTCATCTTCTTTTTTCTTTTTTAATATCCCTAATTTGTCATTTTCTTTTTTCTTCTTTTTAATATAAAGAAATGAAAATTTTCTTTCTCTAAACCTTTCTCTAATATTAATAGACATAAAAATCACCTACAAGTATAATAACATAAATTTTATTATTTTTAAATATATATACAAAAAAGTCCAACTACTTATGTTTAAAGTAATTGGACATAAAAAAATATTGGCAACGACCTATTTTAGCAAATAATCACTATCTTCGGCGCTGAAGTGCTTAACTTCTGTGTTCGGTATGGGAACAGGTGAACCACTTCGCAAATATCACCAATATAATTTATTAAATTAATAGTTTAATAGTTCTCTGAAAACATGATAATGTGGATATTCAAATCAAATTAAATAATTTAGGGATTAAATCCTCAATCTATTAGTACTAGTCCGCTCAATGTATCGCTACACTTCCACTTCTAGCCTATCAACCAGTTAGTCTATCTGGGATTTTACTTGTTAAACAATGGGAAAACTCATCTTGGAGAGGGCTTCACGCTTAGATGCTTTCAGCGTTTATCCCTTCCCTACATAGCTACTCTGCACTGCCACTGGCGTGACAACAGATACACCAGAGGTAGGTCCATCCCGGTCCTCTCGTACTAAGGATAGCTCTCCTCAATTTTCCTGCGCCCACGACGGATAGGGACCGAACTGTCTCACGACGTTCTGAACCCAGCTCGCGTGCCACTTTAATCGGCG